>Ga0213876_10000193_pt1 | contig 63355 bp, 61 predicted proteins | sample BarmaccomBMRX_R9_FD_160113 | JGI IMG/M metagenome (GOLD analysis project Ga0213876, IMG submission 160113) | Root-associated microbial communities from Barbacenia macrantha in rupestrian grasslands, the National Park of Serra do Cipo, Brazil - RX_R9 | ecosystem: Host-associated > Plants > Roots...
GGGGGCCGGGGCCGGGGCCGGAGCCGGGGCCGGCGTCGGGGAGGCCGGCGCGGACGGGGGCGCGGCCGGAGCCGCCCCCACGCCGTTCTCGCCCGTCCCGGTGAAGGCGACGGCGAGGGCGACGACGGTCACCAGGGCGAACCCGCCGCCCGCGACCATCAACGGGCGAAGGTCGGTTCTCGCGCCGGGTCGGGGCGGCTCGACGCGAAGCTTTGGCGGCGGGGGCGGTGGCTTTGGCGGCGCGGGCCGCGGCGGGGGCGGGCTCGGCGGCGGCGGGCTGGGCGGCGGCGCCGGTGGGGCGGCGACCACCGCGATCTCTTCGACCGGCGGGGCCGGCGGCGGGGGCGGCGGCGCGACCGGCTCGGGCTCGGGCGGCGGCGTACGTCCGGTGCGCTCAAGATTGCGCCGCACCGTGGCCACGAGATTGTCCATGTAGTGGTCGATGGGCGGGGGAAAGGCGTCCAGCCAGTGCACCCTGCCAAGATAGAAATGGAGCTCGGGGTTGAACTCCGCGTGAGCGATCCGGAACGGCACGATGGTGACGTTGGCGCTGGCCGCCAGGTCCACCTCGTTGTGGACCGCTGGCGACTTGTTCACGTTGTCGGAGAACACCAGCACCATGACGCTGGCCGCATGGATCGCCGCGGCGATCTGCTCGCCGTAGGGCTGGCCGGCGAACTGGTCTCGCGGGGCGATCCAGCAGCGGATGCCCTTGGCTTCCAGCCCGTGGCAGACCGCGTCGGCCGCCGGCTTGTCCAGCGAGCTGTAACTGATGAAGACGTCGTGGCCCATCGCCCCTCCAAGGCGATTCTCAGGGCTATCACATTCGAGACGCAAGCGGCAGGGCGCGGTCACGCCGGCCTGGACCGGTCCGGCGACTTCACCGTCGTCGAAGCGTCGGTGAGCGTTTAAGACCTGGACGTCGAAAGAGAGGACGACTCATGCGCGTAGCGATGATCGGGACGGGGTACGTGGGCCTGGTCTCGGGGGCCTGCTTCGCCGACTTCGGCCATGAGGTCTGCTGCATCGACAAGGACGCCGAGAAGATCCGCCGGCTGGAAGGCGGGACGCTGCCCATCTACGAGCCCGGCCTGGACGTGCTGGTGGCGCGCAACGTGGAGGCCGGCCGGCTGACCTTCGCCACCGGCTGCGACGGGGCGGTGGGGGCGGCCGACGCGGTGTTCATCGCCGTGGGCACCCCCTCGCGCCGCGGGGACGGCTACGCGGACCTCTCCTACGTCTACGCCGCGGCCGAGGAGATTGCGCCGCTGTTGGACGGCTTCACGGTGGTGGTGACCAAGTCGACGGTGCCGGTGGGCACGGGCGACGAGATCGAGGCGATCCTGCGCCGGGCGCGGCCGGACGCCGAGTTTGGGGTGGTCTCCAACCCGGAGTTCCTGCGCGAAGGGGCGGCGATCGAGGACTTCAAGCGGCCCGACCGGGTGGTGGTGGGCCTCGAGGACGAGCGGGCGCGGGCGGTGATGGCCGAGCTCTACCGGCCGCTCAACCTCAACGAGACGCCGATGCTCTACACCGACCGGCGGACCAGCGAGCTCACCAAGTACGCGGCCAACGCCTTCCTGGCCATGAAGATCACCTTCATCAACGAGATGGCCAACCTCTGCGAGGCGGTGGGGGCGGACGTCCAGTCGGTGGCGCGCGGCATCGGCCTCGACAAGCGGATTGGATCCAAGTTCCTGCACGCCGGCCCCGGCTACGGCGGCTCCTGCTTTCCCAAGGACACCCTCGCCCTCATCCGCACCGCCCGGGACGCCGGCGCGCCGGCCTCGCTGGTGGAGACCACCCAGGCGGTCAACGACAGGCGCAAGAAGACCATGGCCGAGAAGGTCGCCGCGGCCTTCGAAGGCGGCGTCAAGGGCAAGACCATCGGGGTGCTCGGGCTCACCTTCAAGCCCAACACCGACGACATGCGCGACGCCCCCTCGCTGGAGATCGTCCCGGCCCTGCAGGCCATGGGGGCGCGCATCCAGGCCTACGACCCGGCCGCCCACGAGGCGCGCCAACTGCTGGCTGGGGTGGCGTTCAAGTCCGGCCCCTACGAGGCCCTGGAAGGCGCGGACGGGGCGGTGATCATCACCGAGTGGGATGAGTTCCGGGCCCTCGACCTCGACCGGGTGAAGGCCCTGATGCGCCAGCCGCTGGTGGTGGACCTGCGCAACATCTACCGCCTCGACGAGATGCGCCCTGGCGGCTTCACCTACGTGAGCATCGGCCGCGCCGAAGTCCGCCCGAAGCGCCGCCCGAGGGTGGCGCACGGGGGATGAGGGGGCGGGTCGGCTTTGCGGCCTCGAGCGCGCTGACGTAGTTCGACCTGACCCGGACCTTGGGTGCGCAGCAGTTAATCTATTCTGGGTCGTGACAACAAACGCATATCTTGTTGCCATCAGGGTCGCGGACGTACGCGCCGTAGTAGTTCGGGTGATATTCGGGTCTGAGCCCCGGAGCGCCGTCGTCAACCGCGCCCTTCGCGAGCGCCGTCGCGTGAAATCGATCGACAGCTTCCCGATTGGGGGCAAGAAGCGCTACCATCTGCCCATTACCCGGGTTGGCGGGCGCTCCGTCATAGGGTTGGCCTATAAGGATGAGAGGGCGATCGTAACCCATCGGCCGCCAGCCCGCCCATGGCCGTTCCCGTTCAACGAACTTGAGGCGCCAACCCAGTTCGACCAGCACAGCGGCATAGAATTCCAGCGCCCGATCGAATTCGCGAACGCCTATGTGAACGTGCGACAGCATTGAGCGCCTCCCGACCTCCATCATAACTGAGGTTTGAAGAAGGATCGCTCCCGACGCCACGGGGCGTCGCCCTGAAGACCTGCGGCCTAGACGTTCAGGCGGGCTCGGCGAGCTTGGAGAGCTCGGCCCTCAAGCGTCGGGTGAGGCCCGTGGCGTCGGCCATCGAGCGCAGCACGTCGTTGAGGTGCGTGCAGCCCATGGTGCCGGGCAGCACCTCCACCACCTTCAGCCGGAAGCTGGTGAGGTCGGCCCCGACCATCAGCGAGGCGTTCGGGGTGGCGCCGGGGCACTCCCGGAACGGCAGGACCCGCGGATCGACCTGGATCGACAGCAGCTCGAAGGTCTCCGGGTCGGCGAGCGCGTGGACCCGGTATTCGTGGATGGCGATGCGGTTGGGGCCGCCGGCCGGGTTGGTGGCGCTGTCCTGAAAGCCGATGTCGAGCTTGACGAAGTCGCCGTCGAACCAGGCGTCGATCCGCCGGGCCCGGCGCATGCCCACGCCCTCGGCCTGGGGAGTGAACTCGTGCCAGCCCGCAGGGTCCTCGGGATGGGGCAGGGGAGGAACGAGGGCGAAGCTCTGGTCCCTCTGCGGCCCGCCGTCGCTGGTGAGGGCCGAGGAGCCGGGGCGAAAGCCCGAGCAGATCCCCTCCATCCGGCGCGGGCCCATGGCTTCGGCGCCGGCCGCCGCGGCCGCTTCGCGCATGCGGGTCGTCCAGTCGGTGATCCACCGCGACCAGGCCCAGTTCGCCACCAGGCTGGCGCCGGAGAAGTCGTCGAGGATCAGGTTCAGCGGCGTCGTGCCGCTCTGTTCGTCCGGCATCAGCCGGGTGATTTCGCCCCGCAGGTGGCCGCCGCCGCGGGCCCCGACGAACTGCTGGGCGTCGTCGTTGCGCCGGCTGGTCGAGATGGTTTCGATCTGCCGGGCCGGGGTGGAGAGGATGTCCATGGAATCCTCCGCCAGCACCTGGGCGGCGCCGCCCGGCGAAGTGAAGAGATCGCGCGCCCGCCCGCGCATGCGCATGGGCTTGCCCATCCCCTCCGGCCACCCGGTGTCGATGGTGGAGGTGCGGCGGATGGAGCCCGGCCGCCTCAGCGGTGACGGACCCCCTGGGTTGTTCGGGGCCTTGCGGGCGGCATACGCCATGGGCGACTCCTAGCGTCCGCCGTGGCGCGTACCTGGGCGGCGACGCTGAACTCGGCGGCAGACGGCGACAGATCGGGCCTCATCATTGCGCGAAGCCGGGCGCGCAGCGCAAGCGCCTGCTCTTGCGTCGCAGGCTTGGTCGTCACAATTGGGGGATGATTGAAGGGGCCCTGGGCCCGATCTGCACGAGGAGGGGACGTTGGCGCAGACCGTAGGGAGGGTGACCCGGGACCAGGCGGAGCAGGCGGTCCGCACGCTGATCGCGTGGACGGGCGACGACCCCGATCGCGAGGGGCTCAAGGAGACCCCGGACCGGGTGGTCCGCGCCTACGAGGAGCTGTTCTCCGGCTATGGCGCCGATCCGCGCGAGTATCTGCAGCGGACCTTCGAGGAGGTGGGCGGCTACGACGAGCTGGTGGTCCTGGCCAACATCCGGGTGGTGAGCTTCTGCGAGCACCACATGCTCCCGTTCCTCGGGCGCGCGCACGTGGGTTACCTGCCCCGCAACCGGGTGGTGGGGATCTCCAAGCTGGCGCGGGTGGTGAACGGCTTCGCGCGGCGCCTGCAGATCCAGGAGAAGCTGACCGCTCAGATCGCCGAGGCGATCCAGGAGATCCTGCAGCCCAAGGGCGTCGGCGTCATGATCGAGTCCGAGCACAGCTGCATGACCATGCGCGGGGTGAACACCCCCGGCTCGACGCTGACCACCAGCACCCTGCTGGGCGAGCTCCGGGACGACCCGCGCACCCGGCAGGAATTCCTGCGGCTGGTGGGCAACCACCGGGAATAGGGGATCATCAGGGCCGTCAGACCGTTTGAGCCGGTGACGACGGCGCCGGAGCGGCCATGGCCAGAGCGAAACTCGCCCGCTACCGAGAGATGCGGGACTTCGGCAAGACCGCCGAGCCCTCCGGCGAGGCGAGCAAGGTCGTGGCCTCCGATCAGTTCCGCTTCGTGGTCCAGAAGCATGCGGCGACGCGGCTGCACTTCGACCTCAGGCTCGAGTACGACGGCGTCTTCAAGTCCTGGGCGGTGACCAAGGGGCCGTCCCTCGATCCCCACGACCGCCGCCTCGCGGTGGAGGTGGAGGACCACCCGCTCGACTACGGGGACTTCGAGGGCGTCATCCCGAAGGGCCAGTACGGCGGCGGGGCGGTGCAGCTCTGGGACCGCGGCTACTGGGCGCCGGAACGCGGCTTCGAGGACGTCGATGCGGCGCTGAAGAAGGGCGAGCTGAAGTTCGTCATGGAGGGCGAGCGGCTGCATGGCGGCTGGGTGCTGGTGCGGCTGCGCCCCGACGCGGGCTCAAAGCGGAACAACTGGCTGCTGATCAAGCACCGCGATCCGGCGGCGATCGATGCGGGCGGCGCGGCCGTGGCCGCGCTGGACAAGTCGGTGGCCTCCGGCCGGACGATGGACGAGATCGCCGCCGGCAAGGGCAGGGCGGCGCGGCCGTTCATGACCAGAGCGGCGACGGCTCCGGATGCAGTCTGGCAGAGCTACGAGAACGCCGCGTCCACAGCCGCCGCCGCGCCCGCCGCGACGCGGCCGTCCAAGGCCGCCACATCCCGCAAGTCCGGCAAGGCCGCCGCGCGCAGCGCATCGCCGATGCCGAAGTTCGTCGAGCCGCAGCTGTGCAAGCTCTCCTCGACCCCGCCGCGGGGGACCGGGTGGGGACACGAGATCAAGTTCGACGGCTACCGGATGCAGCTGCGGACCGAGGCGGGCCGCGCCACCCTGCTGACCCGCAAGGGCCTCGACTGGTCCGCCAAGTTCCCCGCCATCGTGGAGGCCGGGGCAGGGCTGCCGGACAGCATCGTCGATGGCGAAGTGGTCGCTCTGGACCACACCGGCGCGCCCAATTTCGCCGCCCTGCAGGCGGCCATCGCCGAGCAGAAGACGGACGCCCTGGTGTTCTTCGTCTTCGATCTGCTGTTCCTGGAAGGCGAGGACCTGCGCGCCCTGCCGCTCAAGGAGCGCAAGGCGCGGCTGCGGGCGGTAATCGAAAACCTGGCGGCGCCCAACATCCGCTATGTCGAGCACCTCACCGATCCGGGCGAGGCCGTGCTGCGGTCGGCCTGCCGGATGGACCTGGAGGGGATCATCTCCAAGCGGCTGGACGCGCCCTACCGGTCGGGGCGCGGGGACGCCTGGATCAAGTCGAAGTGCCGCCAGGGCCACGAGGTGGTGATCGGCGGCTGGACCACCACCGGCGAGGCCTTCCGCTCGCTGATCGCCGGGGTTTTCGAGGGCGGCCAGCTGATCCATGTCGGCCGGATCGGGACCGGGTTCGGGCGCGACAAGCTTGCGGCGCTGCTGCCGAAGCTGCGGGCGCTGGAGACCGACAAGAGCCCGTTCGGCGGCAAGGACGCGCCGCGGAGGGGCGCCGGCGTCCGCTGGGTCCGACCCGAGCTCGTCGCCGAGATCGAGTACGCGGGCTTCACCGCCGACGGCTCGATCCGGCAAGCGGCCTACAAGGGCCTGCGCGAGGACAAGCCGGCGGCCGAGGTGCAGGCGGAGAGCCCGGCCCCGGCCGTGGCGCTGGCCTCGCCGGCCGCCGCGCCGCCACAGCCAGCGCCCGCGCGGATCGTTTCGGCGAAAGGCGCCTCGGTGGTCCAGGGCGTCACCATCTCCAACGCCGACAAGCCGCTCTGGGCCGACGGCGGCGACGGGCGGCAGGCGACCAAGCTCGACCTAGCCCGCTACTACGAGGCCGCCAGCGAGTGGATCATTCGCCACATCCGCGGCCGCCCCTGCTCGATCATCCGCATGCCCGATGGGATCGAGGGCGAGCGGTTCTTCCAGCGCCACGCGTCCAAGGGCGCCTCCTCGCTGTTCAGCGAGGTGCAGGTGTTCGGCGACCAGAAGCCCTACCTGCAGATCGACCGGCCCGAGGCGCTGATCGCGGCCGCCCAGATCGCCGCGGTCGAGTTGCATCCCTGGAACTGCGAGCCCTTCAAGCCCGAGCAGCCGGGGCGGCTGGTGTTCGACCTCGATCCGGCGCCCGACCTTGCCTTCGACACGGTGATCGAGGCGGCCCGGGAGATGCGCGACCGGCTGGAGGATCTGGGCCTCGTCAGCTTCTGCAAGACCACCGGCGGCAAGGGACTGCACGTGGTCACGCCGATCAGCGCCGAGGGCGTCGACTGGCCGACCGCCAAGGCCTTCGCCCGCGACGTCTGCAAGGCCATGGCGGCCGACGCCCCGGACCGGTTCCTGATCAACATGGCCAAGAAGCAACGGGAAGGACGGATCTTCCTCGACTATCTTCGCAACGACCGGATGGCGACCGCGGTCGCGCCCCTCTCGCCGCGCGGCCGGCCGGGCGCGCCGGTCTCCATGCCGCTAACCTGGCGCCAGGTGAAGCGCGGCCTCGACCCGGCCCGGTACTCGCTTCGCACCGCCCCCGATCTGCTTCCCAAGCTCAGCGCCTGGGCGGACTACGGCGAGGCCGAGCGTCCGCTCGCCGAGGCCATCAGACGGCTGGGCAAGGTGTAAGCTCGAGATTCAATAGGTTCGGAGCGATTTCTGATCTTGGGAGCGATCCACTTCGGCGGAAGGGTAAGCTCTGATAAACCGCCCGGCAGCACCCAAGGAGGCCGGTTCGAGATGAGCGACAAGACCGCGGCCGCCATTGTCGACGCCAACCGTCAATGGCTGATCGAGCACCGAAAGACCTATCTTTCCTCGGGCGGCGTGCGCGGTCACATCACCGACATCTCGCACGTGCGCGGCCATGCCTTCACCACCAATTGCCTGATCAAATACAGGGGCCGCAAGAGCGGGAAGACCTATGTGACCCCGCTCATCTACGGCGATATCGGCGGCGAGGTGGTCGTCGTCGGATCGCGTGGCGGCGCCGATCGTCACCCGGTCTGGTACCTCAACATCCTTGCCTGTACGGAGCTGGAGTTCCAGATCGCCACGGAAGCCTTTCGCGCCACCTGGCGGGAGCCGGCGGGCGCCGAGCGGGATAAGGTCTGGGCCTTCATGGTCGACATCTATCCCGCCTACGCCGAGTACCAGCGCGCCACGCCGCGCCAGATCCCGCTCGTCATGATGAAGGCGATCGCACCGGCCGAGGTCTTCAAGGAATCCGACGTCACCGGCCAGGATCGCTTCGCGTAGGCAAGTCGACCCCAGCGCGCAGGAAGGCGAGCACCGCGGCCTCCTCCGGGCGGAGCTGGCCGTCATCCGTTTCCGCCCCGACCTCGAGCGAGAGGCCGCCGTCGAGGTAGGCGGCCACGACCTGCGGATGGCAGTAGCACTTGCGGCAGATGGCCGGAGTGTTGCCGAGCCGGGTCGACACCCGCTCGATGGCCCGGGTGACGTTCTTCTTGGCGAAGCTCTTGCGGGGCTCGGCGCCGATTTCCAACAGCGCCATGGCCGCGAGCACGGTGCCGTTCCAGGTGCGGAAGTCCTTGGCGGTGACGTCCTCCCCGGTGATCTCCCTCAGGTAGGCGTTGACGTCGGCGGAGGTGACCGCGTGGGGCGTCCCGTCCGCATCGAGGTACTGGAAGAGATGCTGGCCGGGCAGCTCCTGGCAGGTCTTGACGATCTTGGCGACGCGACGGTCGCGGATGTCGAGATTCCAGACCTTGCCGCCCTTGCCCTTGAAGTGGAACTTGAGCCGGGCGCCCTCGACCTCGGCGTGCCGGCCCTTTTCCAGGGTGGTGAGGCCGAAGCTCTGGTTCTCCCTGGCGTATTCGCGGTTGCCCACCCGGATCATGGTGGTCTCCAGGAGGTGGACCACCGTCGCCAGCACCCGAGGGCGCCCGAGGCCGGGGCCCGCCATGTCGGCGGCGACCCGCGCGCGCAGCCGCGGCAGCGCCTCGGCGAAGGCCAGCATGTGCTCGTACTTGACGCTTTCGCGGAACGCCCGGAACTTCGCGTGGTAGCGGTATTGGCGCCGACCCTTGTCGTCGAAGCCCATCGCCTGGATGTGGCCGTTCGGGTCCGGGCAGATCCAGACGCCTTTCCACGCGGGAGGCACGGCCAGGGCCCGGATCCGCGCCAGAGTCTGTTTGTCGGTCACCCGCTTTCCCTGCGGATCGCGGTAGGTGAACCCCTTGCCGGCGCGCCGGCGACTGACGCCCGCGCTGTCCGGCGATGCGTAGGTGAGGCCGGCTTCCTCGGCCGCCGCCTTGGCTTCCCCACGCTCAGAAGGTTCGCCCGAGATGTCCGGCGTCTTCGGGTTCGCGACGCAGTCCCTCGACGCCGGATCGAGGCTCGCAAGATTTCTCTCGTACATGCCGCTCACAAGTTGGCCGGGCCTCCGCCGGTTCCACCCACAGGGAACCGGCTCGCGATCTTCCGGTTCAGCCAGCGATGATCGAGGCGCGCCCGATGGAGGCCCGGTCCGCGCCGGCCCTGCCGGACGGCCCCGGATGGTGGTTCGAGCCCAAGTGGGACGGCTTTCGGTGCCTGGCCTTCAAGGAGGACGGCGCCGTCGAGCTGCGGGCGAAGTCGGGCAAGCCGCTGGGCCGCTATTTTCCCGAGGTCGTCGACCGGCTGGCGGCGGTGGCGGCCAAGCGCTTCGTCGTGGATGGAGAGCTGCTGATCGCGGTGGCCGGCGGCTTCTCGTTCGATGCGCTGCAGATGCGGCTGCATCCGGCCGATAGCCGCGTCCGCCGGCTATCGCGCGAGACGCCGGCCCTGCTGGTGCTCTTCGACATGCTGCTCGGCCCCGCCGGCGAGGATCTGAGGCCGGCGCCATTCAGGTCCCGGCGGGCCGCCCTCGTGGCTTTCGTGCGCAGCCTCGGCGACGCCGCCATGCCTCTCACCGAAGGAACCGAAGATCGCGCCAAGGCCCAGGCCTGGCTCGACGACCGGCGGAGGGAGGGGGTGATCGCCAAGCGGCTGGACGGCCGTACCTCGAGGGCGAGCGGGCGATGGTGAAGGTCAAGCGCGCCCGGACCGCCGACTGCGTGGTGGGCGGCTTCAGAGGAGGGCGCGACGGAACGCCGGTGGCCTCGCTGCTGCTCGGGCTCTACAATACGCAGGGTCTGCTGGACCACGTGGGGTTCGCCTCGGGTCTCGCGGCGGTGGACCGCGCCGACCTGACGCAGCGGGTGATGGGGCTGCGCGGCGGGCCCGGCTTCACCGGCGCCGCGCCCGGGGGGCCGAGCCGCTGGTCGTCGGACGAGCGCGCGAGCGTCTGGACGCCGTTGCGGCCCGAGCTGGTGGTGGAGGTGGCCTACGATCACGCGTCCGGGGGGAGGTTCCGACACGGCGTGCGCCTGGTCCGCCTGCGGCCCGACAAGTCGCCGCGCCAGTGCGGCATGGAGCAGCTGGCCCAGTGACCAGGCGAAGGCGTTGAGATGCTGTTGAGGGCCGGCGAGACCTGCTGGCGAGTGGAGCGCGCCGATCGGGCCGCCCTGATCGTGGACATGGCGGACTATTACCTCGCGGCCCGCCAGGCGTTCCTCAAGGCGCGTTCGACCATCCACCTGCTGAACTGGGCCTTCGACCCCGACACCCCCTTCGCCCCCGCCGCCGGCGGCCCCGCGCCGGCGGAGGAGCGTTTCGGTCCCTTCCTGAGGCGCCTCGCCGAGCAGCGGCCGGAGCTCGACGTGCGCATCCTCTGCTGGAAATCTGCGCTGCCGATCGCCGCCACCCAGAGATTCTTCCCCCACCGCGCCAAGCAATGCTTCGAGGGCTCGCCGGTGCGCTTTCTGCTCGACGCCACCGTGCCGCTCGGCGCATGCCATCACCAGAAGATGATCATCGTCGACGACCGGCTGGCCTTCTGCGGCGGAGCGGACATCGCGCCCGACCGGTGGGACACCGCCGAGCACCTCGACGACGATCCGCGCCGCCGGAGCCTGGGCTGGCGACATCGGCCCTATGTATCGCGGCATGAGGTGATGGGCCTCGTGGAGGGCCCGCCGGCCGCAGCCCTGGGCGAGCTCTTCCGTGAGCGCTGGCGGCGAGCGGCGGGCGAGCTTCCTCCGGCGGTCGCTGCGGGGGCGGCCGAGCTGTGGCCCTCGGCGATCCCCCCGCAGCTCGGGGCCATCGACGCCGGCGTTTCGCGCACCCAGCCCGGATGGCGCGACGAGGTAGAGGCGCGCGAGTGCGAGGCCCTGCACGTGGCGGCGATCGCGGCGGCGCGGCGGTGTGTGTACCTCGAGAACCAGTATTTCACCTCGCCGCTGATCGCCGACGTCCTGGCCGCGCGGCTCGTGGAGCCGGATGGACCCGAGGTGATCCTGATCGGCGCCGAACATTCCCCGAGCTGGTTCGACCGGGTCACCATGGACCGCACGCGCTCGGTGTTCCTGAAGCGGCTGCGGGCGAGCGACATCCACGGGCGGCTGCACGCCTACACGCCCACCACCGCTAGGGGGCGGCCGATGATCGTCCACGCCAAGCTCTCGATCATCGACGACGGCCTGCTGAGGATCGGCTCGGCCAATCTCAACAACCGTTCGGGCGGCTTCGACACCGAGTGCGACCTGAGCTTCGAGGCCGATCCCGCCGATGAGGCCTCGCACAAGATCATCGCGGGGCTCAGGAGCCGGCTGGTGGCCCACTGGCTGGGGCTGCCGGTCCGCGCCGTCGAGCAGGCGCTGGCGGCCACCGGGGCGCTGGGCCTGGCGATCGAGCGGTTGCGCCAGGGCGGCCAGACGCGGTTGAAGCCGCTGTCGCCCAAGCCGCTGGGGCCGCTGGCCGCCTTCATCGCCTCCTATCACCTGGGCGATCCCATCGGCGCGCCCGACTCCTGGAAGCCCTGGGAGCGCAAGCCGGCCCTCGAGAACCGCAGGCTGGCGGCGGCTCAGGCGATGCGGGACCTGGCGATGGCGGGAGACGGCGCGCCGACGCCGGAGCGTCCGGCCGCCGCCTCGGGCGCGTCGGGCTAGGTGTTCCGCATCCTCACCTACAACGTCCACCGGTGCGTCGGGACCGACCGCCGGCTCGACGTCGACCGGGTGGCCGCGGTGATCGCCGCCCAGGAGCCGGACATCGTCGCCCTGCAGGAGGTGGACGTGGGGCGCGCCCGCACCGGCGGCGTCGACCAGGCGGTGGCCATCGCCGAGCGGCTCGGCATGTCGTCGCGCTTCAACGCCACCATCCGGGTCGAGGAGGAGGCCTACGGCGACGCCCTGCTCACCGCCTTGCCCGAGCGGCTGGTCAAGGCAGCCCCGTTGCCGGGCTATCGGCGGCTTCCGCAATTGGAGCCGCGTGGCGCGCTCTGGGTGGCGGTCAAGCTCGGCCAGGCCGAGCTGCAGGTGATCAACACCCACCTCGGCCTCGTGCCCCGCGAGCAGCAGCTGCAGGCCCAGGCCCTGGTCGGGCACGAATGGCTCGCCCACCCCGAGCACCGCCATCCGACCATCCTGCTGGGCGATTTCAACGCCGGGGTGAGGACGGCCGTCTACCGGTCCTTCGTCCACCGGCTCCAGGACGCCCGGCGCGCCGCCGAGCATCGGCCGCGGGCCGCGACCTTTCCCTCGCGGATGCCGTTCGGGCGGATCGACCACGTGTTCGTCAGCGAGGGTGTCCGGGTCCGCTCCGTTTACGTCCCGGACGACCGGCTGGCGCGCAAGGCCTCGGACCACCTGCCGCTGGTGGTCGACTTCGATCTCGAGCCGGGCGGCTGAGCCTCGTAGCTTTCTAGGGTGGTGAATTTGAAGTTCGCTTCAGCCGGCCCATCCCCTGGCGAACTTCGGACTCGGGACGCTAGCCGGACGACGGCGCGGCAGGGGCGGCCGGGGCGGAGATATCCGGCGCGCGCACGTTGATGTCGACGTGTTTGCTTCCCCCGATTCCGCCGCCGTTCAGGACCAGGAATCCGATCACCAGGACCGCCACCAGCAATCCGCCCACGATTACCCCCAGCCCGGCGCCGCCGCCAGAATTGTCGGCCATGAGCATCACCCTCTTGTTACGTCTCGTCCGACTGGAAATGATCGGACGCCTGCGCTGGTTCCTGAACGCCGCCGCGGCGGGACTGCAACCGCCGGCCCCGCGGGCGGTTTAATCTTCCGAGGAAGGCCCGAAGATGCTGGCCGCCGAGAACCTGACCCTCCAGCCCGAGCCGCCGCCCGGGGCGCGGGCGGACTGGACCATCGACCAGGCCTGGGACGACTATACGGAAGCCGAGCACGCGGTCTGGGACCGGCTCTTCGCCCGCCAGTCGGCGCTGCTTCCGGACCGGGCGAGTCCGAGGTTCCTGGCCGGTCTCGAGGTGCTTAAGCTCGGCCGGCCGGGCGTTCCGCGTTTCGAGGCGCTCTCGGAGCGGCTCGCGGGGCTGACCGGCTGGTCGGTGGTCGCCGTGCCGGGCCTGGTGCCGGACGCGGTCTTCTTCGACCATCTGGCGCAGCGCCGGTTTGTGGCCGGCCGGTTCATCCGGCGGCCCGACCAGCTCGACTACCTTCAGGAGCCGGACGTCTTCCACGACCTCTTCGGCCACGTCCCGCTGCTCGCCGACCCCGAGTTCGCCGACTACCTGCAGGCCTACGGCGAAGGCGGCTTGCGCTCGCTCTCCCTGGGCGCGCTGCACCGGCTCGCCCGCCTTTACTGGAGGACGGTGGAGTTCGGGCTGGTGAGCGAGCCGGAGGGCCTGCGGATCTATGGCGCCGGCATCCTTTCCAGCCACGGCGAGGCGCTCTATGCCCTGGAGGATCCCGCGCCGGCGCGGATCGCCTTCGACCTTCGCCGGGTGATGCGCACCCGCTACCGGATCGACGACTTCCAGCAGGTCTATTTCGTCATCCACAGCTTCGAGGATCTGCTCCGACAGACGATCGAGACCGATTTCGCGCCCCTTTACGTCGAGCTGGAGGGCCTGCCGGACATCGCGCCCGACACGCTCGCGCCGGGCGACCGGCTCGTCGAAGCAGGCTGAAGGCATCCATAGCCGCGCCACGCGCGTTCAATCCGGCCACGGTCGATGGGACGGACGGACGAATGGCGAGGCGCGGATTGCTTTGGATGGCCGCTCTGGCGGCGCTGGCGGCGGCGGGATGCGGACGGGGGCAGCAGGCGGCGGCGCCGCCCCGCGCCCCGCCGCCGGACCCGGTGAGCGCCCGGGTGCAGGCGATCAACGGCGCCGAGCTTGCCGGCGCGATCTTGCCGCCGACGCCGGCGGCGACCACGCCGGGCCTCTTCCAGCCAGACCCGGTGGTGGTGAAGGCCGAGGTGCTGCTGGCGCGGGCGCACGCCTCGCCAGGAGTGATCGACGGGGTCGCCGGGACCAACCTCCGACGGGCGATCCTCGCCTTCGAGGCGATGGTCGGGCTGCCGGCCGACGGCCAGCTCACCGAGACGGTCTGGGCCCGGCTCAAGGCGCCAGCGTCGCCCCCGGAATTCGCCGTCTACACCGAGAGCGCCGCCGACGTCGCCGGGCCCTTCTATCCGGACGTCGGCGAGAATTTCGTGGCGGCGGCGAAGCTGCGGGCGCTCGGCTATTCGAGCCCCGAGGAGGCGATCGCGGCCCGCTTCCACATGTCGGAGGCGTTGCTGGAGGCCCTGAATCCGGGCGCCGACTTCAAGGCCGCCGGAACCCGCCTGGCGGTGGCCCAGCCCGAGGTTCCGGCCTTGCCGCCCGTCGACCACGTCCAGGTGGACAAGGCGCAGGCTTCGCTGCGCGCCTACGACGCGCAGGGCGCGATGGTGGGCAGCTTCCCCGCGACCGTGGGGTCGGTGGAGCGCCCCTCGCCGCGCGGGGTCCACAAGGTGGTCGGCGTCTCCCTGGATCCGGTCTATGTCTACGATCCCGCGAAGCTCACCTGGGGTCCGAAGGGCCACGGCAAGCTGACCATCAGGCCGGGCCCCAACAATCCGGTGGGCCTCGTCTGGATCGCGCTCAACGCGCCCGGCTACGGGATCCACGGCTCGCCGCGCCCGGACAAGATCGGCAAGACCGCCAGCCATGGCTGCGTCAGGCTCACCAACTGGGACGCCCTGCTGCTCTCGTCGGCGCTGAAGCCGGGTACGCCCGTGGTGTTCGTCCATCAGCGGGGCGGCGCGGCGGCGCCCGGCGGTTAGGACGGCGCCGCCTCGGGGCTCGTCCAGTCGAGGTCGGTCAGCTTGCGGACCTCGTCGGAGCGCCGGCGCGCCTCGGCGCCGGCTTCGCGCCAGGCCTCCGCGGCGCCGTCCCCCTTCGCCGCCAGCTTGTCGGCCATCTCGTCGCAAAGCGCGACCCGCTCCTTCAAGGTGCGCAGGGCGACGGAAAGGTCCTGTTCAAGGACTTCGAGCTGGGCCGCGGCCAGCACCTCCGCGGTCATCACGTGACCGATGTGGCACCGGAAGCGGGTCAGGGATCCTTGCGTTTCCTGACGCATCGCGCCGCCGCATTCCGGGCAGGTCTGAGCGGTGGGCTCGGTGAAACGCTGAGCTGTCTTGGCCATCGCAGACGCTCCAACTTCAATCTTTTCGCGCGGTCGGACCTCCTGGCGTTCGAGGTCGATCAGCAACCGGGGAATCTCCGACACCGGCAGCCGATAGTCGACCGGTACGTTGTCCAGCGCGCTCTTGGGCATCGAGGGCGCCTCGGCCTCGGCGGGGTCCTGCACGATCGCCAGGCCGCCGCGGCGCTTGATCTCGTAGAGGCCGGAGGTTCCGTCGTTGAGCGCGCCGCTCAGCACCACGCCCACCACCGCCGGGCCCCACCATTCGGCGGCGGTTCGAAACAGCGGATCGATCGCGGGGCGCGCCCAGTTCTCGCGCGGCCCGTGGCTGAGCTCCAGGCGACCGCGCGCCACCAGCAAATGGCGGTCGGGCGGGGCGACATAGATGCGGCCCGGGAGGATGGGCTCCCCGTCCTTCGCGTGCGAGGCGGGCAACCCCGCCAGGTCGTTCAGGATCGACGGCAGGATGCTTTCGGACGCGCCGACGTGCAGGACCATCAAGACCGGCGCGGTGAAGCCCCGCGGCAGGCCCGCCGCCAACCGCCGAAGCGCCTGGACGCCGCCTTGCGAAGCGCCTGCGACGATGATGCGGTTCATGGCGGGCCTCCAGGCCCCCTGGCTAAAGGCGCAGGCGCACGGTTGGTTCGATCCGCCGCGCCGATTCCCCCACAGGCTGGGCCGGACTTGCTTCCCCGAGGGGCCGGAGTTCAAATAGCCCGCGACGGCGCATTCTCAGCGGTGACCGACGGCAGCACAGGGACGACGCGATGGCGCGCGCAGCACGCCCAGGCCGGAACGGCGGGAGCAGGAAGACGCCGCCGCCCGATCCTGCGGTGACGGTCGTGGGTGTCGGCGCCTCCGCGGGCGGCGTGAACGCGCTGCAGGCGTTCTTCGAGGCGCTGCCCCCCGATCCCGGCGCCGCCTTCGTGGTGATCGTCCATCTCGATCCGCAGGCGCGCAGCGAGCTGCCGGAGATCCTCGCCGCCCGCGCCAAGATGCCGGTCACACAAGTCACCGAGACGACCAAGCTCAGCGCGAACTGCATCTACGTCATACCGCCCGATCGCCAGCTGCGGATTTCGGACGAGGAGATCTCCGCCGAGCCGTTCCGCGAGCCCCGCGGCCAGCGGGCGCCCATCGACCTCTTCTTCCGCTCGCTCGCCGACCAGCACCGGGACGGCTTCGCGGTGATCCTGACGGGCGCCGGCTCGGACGGCGCCGTGGGTGTGAAGGCGGTCAAGGAGGGGGGCGGGATCATCCTGGTCCAGGACCCGGACGAGGCCGAGTACCCGTCCATGCCCCGCAGCGCGATCGCCACCGGCGTCGCCGACTTCATCCTGCCCGTGAAGACGCTGGCGAACCAGCTCTACGGGCTCATCAAGGCCAGGGAGCAGACCGCCTCGGAGATCGGCGAGGACCAGGAGGAGGTCCTCCGGCGCATCCTGGCGCATCTGCGGGTGCGAACCGGCCACGATTTCCAGCACTACAAGCGCTCGACGGTGCTGAGGCGGGTGGCCCGGCGGATGCAGGTGACCCGCGAGGAGACCCTGGAGGACTACTGGAGCCATCTGCGGGAGAACGCGGAGGAGGCCCAGGCGCTCCTCGCCGACCTGCTGATCTCGGTGACCACCTTCTTCCGCGATCCCAAGGCCTTCGACGTCCTGGCCAAGCGGGTCATTCCGACCTTGTTCGCGGACCGGGCCCCGAACGAGCCGATCCGCGGCTGGATCGTCGGCTCCGCGACGGGCGAGGAGGCCTATTCGATCGGCATGCTGCTGTTCGAGGAGGCGGCGCGCCACGACGTGCGGCCGGAGATCCAGCTGTTCGCCTCCGACATCGACGCCCGCTCGCTGGCGGTGGCGCGGGACGGCCGCTATCCGGCGGCCATCGAGGCCGACGTCAGCGAGGATCGCCTGCGCCGCTTCTTCAGCCGGGAAGACGACTACTACCGGGTCAAGCGGGAGCTGCGCGACATCGTGCTGTTCGCCAACCACAGCGTCCTCAAGGACCCGCCGTTCTCGAAGCTCGACCTGATCTCCTGCCGCAACCTCTTGATCTACCTCGACCGGGACCTGCAGCAGCAGGTGATCTCGACGCTCCACTATGGGCTCAACCCGGACGGCTATCTGTTCCTCGGCACCTCCGAGGCCGGCGAGCATCCCGAGGGGATCTTCCGGGTGGTCGATCGCGACGCGCGCATCTACCAGTCCACCGGCCGCGGCCACGACCGGGTCCCGCCGCTGCCGCGCCTGATGGGCGCGCACCCGCCGGAGCTGGCGAGCATCCTGGCGCCGCCGAACCTCGGCGCCGTCCGCACCGTACAGAACGCCCACCGCCAAGCGCTGGAGGCCGCCGCCCCGCCGAGCATCCTGGTCGACGATGCGCACCGGGTCCTGCACCTCTCGGAGACGGCGGGCCGTTACCTGCAGCCGTCCGGCGGTCCACTCACCGCCGACATCGTCGACCTGGTCCGTCAGGAGCTGAGGTTCGAGCTCCGGGCGGCGCTCAACCGTACCCTCGAGCAACACACGCCGAGCCTGACGCCGACCCTCTACGTCCAGTTCAACGGCTCGCCGGTGCGCGTCTACATCCAGGTCAAGCCGGTAGGCGGGCTCGAGGGGGAGAAGGAGCGGCGCCGGGCGCTCATCCTGTTCATCGAGGGGGAGGCGGCCGAACCCCCGGGGACGGACGCCAGTGTTCAGGGGGCCAGCGGCGCGGTCCAGCGGCTGATGCAGGAGCTGGAGCTCGCCCGGTCGCGGCTGCGCACCACCCGCGAGGAATCGGAAACAGCCAACGAGGAGCTGCGCGCCGCCAACGAAGAGCTTCAGTCGATCAACGAGGAGTACCGGTCCACCGCCGAGGAGCTGGAGACCAGCAAGGAGGAGCTGCAGTCCATCAACGAGGAGCTGCAGACCGTGAACGCCGAGCTGAAACTGAAGCTGGACACCGTCTCGCGGGCGAACAGCGACCTGCAGAACCTGGTCGCCGCCATGGATTTCGGGACGCTGTTCCTGGATTCCGGCCTCAGGATAAAAAGGTTCACGCCGAGACTGGTGGAGCTCTTCAGCCTGACGCCCGGCGACATCGGCCGCCCGATCACCGACTTCGCCCACCAGCTCGAATACGATGACCTCGCCGGCGACGCCCTGAAGGTCCTGAAGGATCTGATCACGATCGAGAAGGAGGTGAGAAGCCGCGCCGGTCAATGGTATTTGGCCAGGTTCCGGCCCTACCGCACCACGGACGACAAGATCGACGGGGTGGTGGCCACCTTCGTCGACATCAGCGATCGGCTCAGGATGGAGGAGGCGCTGCGGGTCAGCGAGGAGGCGCTGCGCCAGGAGATGCGCCTGGTGGAGCTTTCCCGGGCGCCGATCTTCATCTGGGACTTCGACGGCGGCATCCTGCAGTGGAACCGCGGCTGCGAGGATCTCTACGGCTACAGCAAGGAGGAGGCGGTCGGGCGGGACCGGGAGGAGCTGCTGAAACCGAGCGTTCCGAACTCTTCCTTCGAGGCGGTGAAGGCGGCGCTCCTCGAGACCGGCGTCTGGGAAGGCGAGATCCATCAGGAGACCAAGAGCGGCCGCAAGTTCCCGGCCGAGTCGCAGATCGAGCTGATGTCGAACGGCGGGCGCCGCTACGTGCTCGAGAGCACGCGCGACATCGCCCAGAGCAAGGCCTGGGCGGCCCGTCAGCGCCTGCTGCTCAGCGAGCTCACCCACCGGGTGAAGAACGTGCTCACCATCGTGCAGAGCATCGTCCATCAGACCTGGCGCAGCGGCTCGCGCGACGACTTCATCGAGCGGGTCGACCGGCGTGTCGCGGCCCTGGCCGACTCCCACAATCTGCTGGTGGAGTCGGAGTGGCGGGGCGCGGACCTGCGCGCGCTCATCCAGAACCAGGCCATGGCCTACATGCCGAACGCGGCGGCTCGGGTGCATCTGAGCGGGCCCTCGGTGATGCTCCCGCCCGACCTCGCCACCCCGCTCGGCCTGGTGGTGCACGAGCTCGCCACCAACGCCGCCAAATACGGCGCGCTGTCCGGCGACAAGGGCGAGGTCGATCTGGCGTGGAGTGTCTCGCGGCGGAACCAACGGCCGTTACTGAAAGTTGTCTGGCGTGAGCATGACGGTCCGCCCGTGGCGGCGCCGTCTGGAAGTGGTTTCGGCAGCCGGCTGATCCGGCAAGGACTCGCCGGGGCGACAGTGAAGCATGAGTTCCTTCCGCAGGGAGTTCAATGCGAGATCGAGGTCCCGCTTCCGCCAGCGGAAGACGGGGGCGCACCGGACTGACGGCTCGGAAGCCTGGGCGGGGGAGACCGCGCGCCTTCGCCTGCACGGGGCGCGGATCTTCATCGCCGAGGACGAGGTGCTGATCGCCATGCAGCTCTGCGACGACCTCTCGGAGGTCGGGGCGCAGATCGTGGGGCCGGCGCACGCGCTGGCCGAGGCGCTCGCCTTGACCGGCGAGGCCGAGATCTCCGCGGCCATCCTCGACTGCCGGCTGGGGCGGGGCTCGATCGAGCCGGTGGCGGGCCGGCTCGCCCAGCGGGGCGTGCCTTTCCTGTTCTACACCGGACAGACGGTTTCCGACCCGCTGCTCGCCAGCTGGCCGGGCGTCCCGATCATCGGCAAGCCGGCCGCGAGCGTGACCTTGATCGACGCCGTCGCCGGGCTGCTGGCGCGGCGCAGGACCCCTCGCGGCCCGATCCCGCCGCCCGCCAGAGCCTGCGGGGCGTGAGCGCGCAGCCTTCTTCGCCAGCTCAAGGCAACGAGATCAGCCGCCGAGCGTTGCTTGCCTCGATTGGGGGCGGCGCGGTCCGAGGGAGACAGAGAGCATGAAGCTAGTGATCGGCATTTGCGCGGGCGCGGCCGTTGCGGCCCTCGCCGGCGGCGCCGCTTCGGCGGCCACTCACCATCACCACCGTGGAACGGCCGAGACGGCGGGCAAATACGCCCCGCCGGATCAACCGATCCCTTACAGCCAGGTGGACGCCTACCTGAACGCGACGCCAAGCGAACGGGCGAGCGGGAAGTTCAACAGCGACTCCTACGCTCGCGCGGCCGGCGGGAGCTCGCAGAACGCCAGCTCCATGGCGCCCGGGACTCCGTCTGCCACCGAGCCGGCCCCGTCCGGGGCGACGGCCAATCCGAACGCTGGGGCGGCCAGCATGGCGAGCCCCTCGACCGGGAACCCGAGCGCCGGCGAAGGGACGGCCGGCGCCATGGCGCCCGGCGCGGGCGCACCTTCCAGCCAGGCGCCGCCAAGCACCGACGCAACCGGGTCTTCGGCCCAGGGCGGCGCGGGCGCGACCGGCGGAACCTCGCCTGCCGCCCCGCCCAACACCCCCTCGTCCAACGCCGGCTCGCCCAATCCGCCGACCAACCCGGGCATGAGCGGCTCCGGCCCAGCCGCCGGCGGCGACCAACCGGCGCCCAGCCCACCCAGCGGCGCCACGCCCTGATCGCTTCGCCCGCGGGGCCGCGCCCGGAGGCCCCGCGGCCCCCAACGCCTAGAACAGGCCCAGCCGCGCGGCGAAACGCCCACAACCGGCGGCGTTCTTGGACCAGTCGTAGGCGGTGATCGTACCGTCCGCGCCGGCCTCTATCCGGATCCAGCATTGCACATGGTAGGTGGTGGTCCTGGCCGGCCGGGTGTTTCCTTCGCTGACCGCCACCGGATCGTTGATGCCGAACCGGTTCGGCGGCTCGGCGGTGGAGAAGGTCTCGTCGTGGTTCACCGCCCAGAAGTAGGAGCGCGGAACGCCGGTCTCGTCCGAGCCGGTGGGCGGACCCAGCCGATCGATGGCGAACTTGACCGGCTTGCCCACCAGGCCCTCGAACCGGGCGTCCATGCCCTGCTGGGTCGTGCACCCGCAAAGGGCGGCGGCGACCAGGGCCAGGATCGCGATGCGCATCTTATTCACCATGGCCTTTCTAGCGCCGATCACGCCGGTGCGAAGAGCCGAAACGCCGGCGGCGCGCCCGCCGTTCCCGCTCAGCGCCGCTTGTAGAAGACGTCGAAAAGCCGGCCGTTTCCAGGCGCGTTTTGCAGGCGGCTCGAAGCGCGGGCCACCCCGGCGTGTTAGATTCCCTCCATGCCGTCCGCCCAAAGCATGGCCCCGGCCGAGCTGGTGCTCGCCGTCCACCTGGCGATCATCGGCTTCAACCTCTTCGGCCTTTTCGCCGTCCCGCTCGGGGCCTGGCGCGGCTGGTCGTTCGTGCGCGAGCCCGTCTGGCGGCTCGTCCACGCCGCCTCGCTGGCGGTCGTCGCGGTCCAGGCGGCCCTGGGACAGCTCTGCTTCCTCACCGAGTGGCAGTATGCGCTGAACGGGCTGAGGGGCGGCGAGCCGCTGGTCATGCGGTGGGTCAACGGGCTGGTCTTCTGGGCGCTGCCCATGTGGGTGTTCGACGCCGCTTACCTGGCGGTTTTCGCCTATGTGCTCGCGCTGCTGTGGCTGGTTCCCCCCGATTTCGGACGGCTTCGCCGGCGGGCGCCCAGGCTCGGGCCTTGAGGCCGGCCGCGCATGGCGCCGCGTGCACGGATTCGTCATACCGTAGAGTCTACAAGGACCCGGCTTGCCGCGAGAGAGGGGGAAAACCCATGGGCGGTCTGGTTTCGCGCTACTTCGTCTTCCAGAGCGTCGCGCTGCTGACGCTGGTGTTCGCCGGGCTGGGGCTGGCCTTCAGCCCCTGGTGGGCGCTGCCCCTGGCGGTCCTGGTCCCGCTGCTCGCGGTGGGGGTCGCCGACCTGCTGCAGCCGGCGCACGCGATCCTGCGCAACTATCCGATCATCGGGCACATCCGCTTCATGCTGGAATCGATCCGTCCGGAGATCCGCCAATATTTCGTCGAGGAGGATCGCGACCCGCTGCCGTTCAGCCGCGAGCAGCGGGCGCTGGTCTACCGCCGGGCCAAGAACGTCCTGGACGCCCAGCCGTTCGGCACCGTGCTGGACCCGGCGGCGGTCAACTATGGCTGGATCTCGCACTCCATCCGGCCGAAGTCGCTTTCCAGCCACGACTTCCGCGTCGTCATCGGGGGCCCCGATTGCCGCCAGCCCTACAGCGCCTCGGTGCTCAACATCTCGGGGACCAGCTTCGGGGCGGTGAGCGCCAATGCGATCATGGCCTTCAACCTGGGCGCCAAGCTGGGCGGCTTCGCGCACAACACAGGCGAGGGCTCGATCAGCAAACACCACCGGCGGCACGGCGGCGACATCGTCTGGCAGATCGCCACCGGCTATTTCGGCTGCCGCACCGCCGACGGCCGCTTCGATCCCGAGCTCTTCCGCCGACAGGCGCTGGAGCCGCAGGTGAAGATGATCGAGGTCAAGCTCAGCCAGGGGGCCAAGCCCGGCCACGGCGGGGTGCTGCCCAAGGCCAAGATCACCGCCGAGATCGCCGAGACGCGCGGAATCGGACGCGATCGCGACTGCGTATCCCCCGCCACCCACGGCGCCTTCGCCACCCCCCTCGAACTCATCGCCTTCATTGTCCGTTTGCGCGAGCTCTCCGGGGGCAAGCCCATCGGGCTGAAGCTGGCGGTGGGGCACCGCTACGAGTTCCTGGCCATCGTCAAGGCGATGCTCGAGGCTGACGCGACGCCCGACTTCATCGTCATCGACGGCGGGGAGGGCGGCACCGGGGCGGCCCCGGCCGAGCTCAGCGACCACGTGGGCCTGCCGCTCAACGAAGGCCTGAGCTTCGTCCACAACGCCCTGGTGGGGGCGGGTCTTCGCGAGCGCATCAAGCTCGGGGCGAGCGGCAGGCTGGTGAGCGGCTTCGATCTCTGCCGGGTGTTCGCCATCGGCGCCGACTACGCCCTGGCCGCCCGCAGCTTCATGTTCGCCGCCGGCTGCATCCAGTCGCGCAGCTGCCACACCAACCGCTGCCCCACCGGCGTCGCCACCCAGAACACCCTGCGCCAGCGGGCCCTGGTGGTGGCCGACAAGGCCCCGCGGGTGGCGAGCTTCCACAAGAACACCTTGCGGGCGCTGGCGGAGATCCTCGGCGCGGCGGGCCTTGCCCATCCAGACGAGCTCAAGCCCTGGCACCTGCAGATCCGCCACCAGAGCGGGGCGATCCTCAGGGGCGACGACGTCTACGTCCACGTGGCGCCGGGGGCGATCCTGCGCGGCGAGATGAACGACGAGCTGCGGCGCGAGTGGCACCGCGCCCAGGCCGACAGCTTCGAGCCCGCCTTCGCCCGCGCGCTGGCGGTGGCCTAGGAACCCTCCCCGGCGCCCTCCGTTTCCTGGCCTTGCGAAGGGCGAGGCGCGAGTGACGAATCTGCTGGCGACGATCATCGGCTCGGCCGCGGCCGCCTGTTCCATGGCGAGCTTCGCCCCCCAGCTGGTGAAGATCCTGAAGGAGCGCGACGCCTCGGCGGTGTCCTTGAAGATGTTCGCCCTGACGGTGACGGGGTTCGCGCTCTGGTCGGCCTACGGACTGATGCTCCGGTCCTGGCCGCTGGTGGCCAGCAACCTCGTGTGCCTGGCGCTCAGCGGCGCCATCCTCGTCGCCAAGTGGCGGTTCAGCCACCACGAGGTCCGGAAGCCTTGACCGGCGCCCAATCCCCCAGCGCCTGGTCGATCATCTCGAGCGCCACCCGCAGTGAGGCGAGGCGGCCCTCGCGGCGGTCCACCGGGCCGAAGTCCTCGCATCGGTGGCGGGTCGCACGGCCGCGGGCGGCGCAGGCGAAGTGGACGAGGCCCTGGGGCTCGCCTGGGCCGGCAGGACCCGCATAGCCGGTGACCGCGAGGGCGATGTCGCCGCTGGCCCGCGCCAGCCCTCCTTCGGCCATGGCCCGGGCGACCGGCTCGGAGACGGGGCCGGGATCTTCAAGCAGGGGGGCGGGCACGCCCAGCATCTCCTGCTTGCTCCGGTTGCTATAGACCACGAACCCGCGGTCGAAGGCGTGAGCCATGCCTTCGACGTCCGTGAGCACCGAGGCCAGCAGTCCCCCGGTGCAGCTCTCCGCGGTGATAAGGGAAAGCCGGCGCTCGCACGCCTTCTCCAGCACCCGGCGGATCAGGGCTTCCACGACGTGCGGCAGGGCCGGGGCGAGGGTTTCGGTCATCGGCGCATTCCTCGGAACTCAACGAGCCCTGCCGGGAACCGTTCCTGCCTCCGCGGCCGGGCCGCGGGCCGTTGAATTGCCGGCCGGCGTTGTCCATGGTCTCGGCGCCACAGAGGGAGGCGCCGGATGTCCAGGGACGTGATCGTGATCGGCTGCGGATCGGCGGCGTTGGCGGCCGCGGTGACCGCCGCGGAAGGGGGCGCCAAGGTCACGCTCCTGGAGCGGGCCCCGAAAAGCGAGCGCGGAGGCAATTCGCGCTACACCGAGGCTTGGATGCGGATGAAGAGCGAGGACGCGGTCTCCGACGACTTCGTGGAGTTCATGCTGTCCAGGGGCCACGGCGCCATCGGACCGGAGATGCTGCGCGAAGTCTCCCGCGACTACGAGAATTGGCCGGCGAACCTGAAGGCCTATCCATTCACCGACCCGGAGATCGTCGCGGCGCTGGCCGAGAACGCCCCCGCCGCCATGGCCTGGCTGAAGACCCACGGGATCCGCTTCACCTTCCACAGCCCCATGCTGCTGCAGAAAGGGGCCGAACGGATGGGGCCGAGCGGGGGCGGCCTCGCCATCGTCGAGTCCCTGGCGACCTCGGCCGAGAAGCTGGGGGTGGAGATGCTCTACGAGACCACCGGCCGCTCGCTGCTGCTGGACGATCCCGGCGACGTGCGCGGCGTGCGTTGCTGGTCGAAGGCTCGGGGGAACTTCGCGCTCGAGGCGGCGAACGTGGTGGTGGCCTCCGGCGGCTACCAGGGCAACCTCGAAATGATGACCCGCTACGTGGGGCAGGGGGCGCATTTCACCAGGCCGGTTTCGCCGGGCGGGGTCTACAACAAGGGCGAGGGCATCGAGATGATGCTGGCCGTCGGCGCCGCGCCCGCCGGCCAGTACGACATGTTCCACGGCGAGCCGGTGGACCCGCGCTCGCCCCGCCACGAGGCGCTGGTGGCGGTGATCAACTACGGCGTGCTCGTGAACGTGCTCGGCAAGCGGTTCATCGACGAGGGGGCGAACCGCTACGAGTTCATCTACGACGAGGTCTCCTGGACGATCATGCGCCAGAAGCTGGGGACCGCCTGGCTGGTGTTCGACAAGCGCCTGTTCGACATCCCCAACATCCGGACCCGCATCAAGACCGACGAGCCGCCGCTGCGCGCGGACTCAATCGCCGCACTGGCCAGGCAGATCGGCGCGCCCGAGGCGGCGCTGGCCGATACCCTGCGCGGCTACAACGCCGCCACCCGCGAAGGCGCCTACGACACCACCCAGCTCGACGGCCTTTCCACCATGGGCCTGCCGATCCCGAAATCGAACTGGGCCCGGCCCATCGACGAGACCGACCTCTTCGCCTATCCGATCATGTGCGCCAACACCTTCACCTGCGGCGGGGTGAAGATCACCGGCGACGCCGAGGTGGTGAACCGCGACGGAGCGCCGATCCCGGGGCTCTATGCGGCCGGCGAGACGGTGGGCCTCTATTACACCCTCTACACCGGCGCGACCTCGGTGATGCGCGGGCTGGTGCTGGGCCGCCAGGCGGCGAAGAAGATCTGCCAGGGGCTGGGGCGGTAGCGTGTTGTCACACTGAATTTGAACCCGGGACGAGCGGGAGATTGAGCGCTGAACCGCCCCTCAACCCACGTCGATGATCGCGCAGCTCATCATCGCCTTGGCGCAGAGCCGCCCGGCCGCGTCGGTGAGCGTCGCGCTGGCGGCGCCGGCCCTGGCAGCCACGTGGTCGGCCCGGCCCTCGGCGACGAGGACGCCGCCGCCGGGCCGCACGCCGCGGATGGTGTTCACGGTGAGCTGCAAGGTGGTGCAGGCCTTGCCGCGCTCCAGGGTGGTGAGGACGGCCCCGGCCATGGCGCTGTCCAGCAGGGTGGCGATGACGCCCCCGTGCAGCACCCCGCCCGAGTGGAAGAGGTGCTCGGCGGGCTCCAGCGCCAGGCGCACCATGCCCTCTTCCACCTGCTCGACGGTCCAGCCGATGGTGGCGGTGATCGGCTGGGCCGGCTCGGCGCCGTCGCGCAGGCCCCGGAAGTAATCCAGCCCCGAAATCCGGGCGAAGACCGAACGGGAAAGGTCGGGCGCGATCCACTCGTAGGTCCGCCGCCGGCTCTCGCCGCTCACGCCGCACCCCCCGCCAGGCGGGCCATGTACCGCGTCTCCAGCGCCTGGATTTCCGAGAGGCCGAGCAGGCGCTGGGCGACCCCGAAACCGCACAGCAGCTCTTCGTAGCCTTCGACGCCATCCGCCTCGCGCACCCGCGCGAACACCGTCCGCAACGCCTGCACGATCGCCTGCATGGCCGTGGAGGGGAGGCTTACCCGCGCCACCCCGATCGCCTGGAGCCTGGCGAAGGTGAGTCCCTTCGGGGTCTTGCCGCCCTCCACCATGTTGACCGCCACCGGCCCGTCGATCGCCTTCACCGCCGTCTCGATGGCTTCCACAGAGTCTGCGCCCTCCACGAAGACCATGGTGGCCCCGGCTTTCAGGAAGGCGTTCCCGCGCCGGACCACCTCGTCCATGCCGGCCACCGAGAGGGCGTCGGTGCGGGCGTTGATGACGAAGTCCTTGTCGTCCCTGGCTTCGGCCGCCGCCTCGATCTTGGCCACCGCCTCGTCGAAATCGATCAGGGTCTTGCCCTCCAGGTGGCCGCAGCGCTTGGGGATCACCTGGTCCTCGATGTTGATCCCCGCCGCGCCCGCGCGCTCGAACTCGCGCACCGCCAGGTAGGCGTTCACCGCGTTGCCGAAGCCGGTGTCGGCGTCGCCCATCACCGGGACGTCCACGGCGCGGGCGATCCGCCCGGTCTGTTCGGCCATCTCCCGGGCCGAGACCAGGCTGTAGTCGGGGACGCCATAGTGGCAGAGCACGATGTTGGCGCCGGAGGCCTGGATCGCCCTGAAGCCCGCCTCCTCGGCGAGCTTGGCGCTGAGGGCGTCGTAGGCGCCGGGCATCACCAGCAGCTCGGTATCGGCGATCAGCCGCTTCAACTGGGTGGTCTTGCGCACGGGCGTTGGTCTCCTTGTCAGGCGGTCGCGTAGACCCAGGGTCTGGCGCGCCGGTCGCGGTCCCTGAAGGCCTCGATCTGGGCGCGGCGGGAGAGCGTCAGGGCGATCTCGTCGGCCCCCTTCAGCAACATCTCCCGCTCCAGCGCGCCGATCCGGAAAGCGAATTCGGCTCCGCCGGGGGCGCGCACCCGGCAGGCCTCGAGATCGACGTCCATCCTCCGCGCCCCGCCAGCCTTCTGCAGCTCGTCCAGCAGGCGCTGGACCTCGGGGAGGGAGAGGCTTACCGGCAGGAGGCCGTTGCGCACGCAGTTGTTGCGGAAGATCGCCCCGAAGCTTTCGGCGATCACGCAGGCGATGCCGAACTGCTGCAGCGCCCAGACCGCCGCCTCGCGCGAGGAGCCGCAACCGAAGTTGCGCGCCGCCACCAGGATGCGCGCCTGATCGAACGGCGGCTGGTTGAGGACGAAGGCCGGGTCCGGTTCGCGCGTCCCGGGCCGGTAGCGCCAGTTTGCGAACAGCTTCTCGCCGTAGCCCGTGCGGACGACCGACTGGGTCTCGCGCGAGGGAATGATCGCGTCGGTGTCGACGTTGTCGATGGGCATGGGGGCGGCCACGCCTTCCAGGCGCAGGAAGGGCGTCATGGATGCCCCACGTAGCGGCGCGGATCGGCGATCGCCCCGGCGACGGCGGAGGCCGCGACGGTGAGCGGGCTCGCCAGGTGCGAGCGAACCCCCGGACCCTGGCGGTTTTCGAAGTTGCGGTTGGTGGAGGTGATCACCCGCCGCGCCGGCCCGAAGCTGTCGCCGCCGGCGTAGAAGCAGAGCGAGCAGCCGGCCTCGCGCCACTGGAAGCCGGCCTCCTTGAAGATCTGGTCCAGTCCCTCGGCCTCGGCTTGCCGCTTCACCGCAGTCGAGCCTGGCACGCAGATGGCGGTGACGCCGGCCGCGACCTTGCGCCCTTCCAGGATCGCGGCGGCGGCGCGCAGATCCTCGATTCGGCTGTTGGTGCAGCTGCCGATGAAGGCCGCCCCGATCGGCAGGCCGAGCAGAGGGCGGGCAGGGGTCGCTTCGGTATAACGCAGGGCCTTCTCCGCCGAGGCGCGGGCCACGGGATCGGCGAGGTCGGCCGGGGAGGGGACCGGCTCGCCCACGCCCACCGACTGCTCGGAGCTGGTCCCCCAGGTCACCTGCGGTTCGATGGCCGGCGCGTCGACGACTATCTCGCGGTCGAACGCGGCTTCGTCGTCGCTCCGCAGCGTGCGCCACCAGGCGAGCGCGGCGTCCCAGTCCAGCCCTTTGGGTGCGAATCGGCGCCCGTGGACGAACTCGATCGTCACGTCGTCGGGGGCGACAATCCCGGTCCAGGCCCCGAACTCCACGGCCATGTTGCAGAGCGTCATGCGCGCCGCGCACGAGAGGCCCCGCACCGCCGAGCCGGCGAACTCCAGGGCCGCGCCCGCGCCGCCCCGCGCGCCGTGGGCGCCGATCAGGCGGAGGATGAGGTCCTTGGCGGTGACGCACGGCCCGAGCCGCCCCTCGAAGCGCACCCGCAGCAGCGTCGGCTTCCTGGCGGCGAGGCACTGGGTGCTCAGCACGTGTTCGCCCTCGGTGACCCCGATCCCCCAGGCGAGCGCGCCGAGCCCGCCTACGGTGCAGGTGTGGCTGTCGCCGCAGACCAGCGTCAGGCCCGGCTGGGCGACGCCGAGCTCGGGGGCGATCACGTGGACGATGCCCTGGCTTGGATCGCCGATGTCGAAGACCCGGACGCCGGCCGCCGCCGCGCCGTCGCGGAAAGTGCGGATGAATTCCGGTCCGCCGGGGAACTTGGTCTTGTCGGTGCGGCCGGGGTCGGTGTCGATGATGTGATCGAGCGTCCCGAACACCAGGCTGGGGTCGAACACCTTGCGTCCCGCGGCGGCCACGCCCTGCAGCATGCGCCCGCCCGAGCGCTCGTGCAGGAAAAGGCGGTCGATGTGGAGCAGCGTCGTCGCATCGCCGAGCTCGGCCACCGCATGGGCGTTCCAGATCTTCTCGACCAGGGTGAGCGGCTGCGCTCGCGGCATCGCTAATAGTAGATCCGCCCCCCGTCGACCGACAGGGTGGCGCCGGTGACGAAGGAGGACTCGAAGCTGGTGAGGAAGAGGATCGCCTCGGCCACCTCCGGCGCCTCGCCGAGCCGCTGCAGGGCGTAGCGGGACGCGACCAGGCCCCGCGCCTCGGGCGTCGTCATCACCCGGCGCGACAGGTCCGTGTCCACCGCGCCCGGCGAGACCACGTTGCAGCGGATCTTCGGGGCGAGCTCCATGGCCAGCACCTTGGTGAAGGCGTGGATGGCGGCCTTGGAGGCCGCATAGGCGGCGCGGCCCTTCAGAGGCTGGATGGCGACCGCCGAACCGACGTTGACGATGGTGGCCTGCTCGTTGCGCTGCAGGTGGGGAAGGGCGGCGCGGCAGGTGAGGAACGTGGCGGTGGCGTTGCCGTCGATGGCCGCGCGCCAATCCTCCAGGGTGGTTTGCGCGAAGGGCCTGGAGGGGCCGACGCCGGCGTTGCAGACGAGACCGTCCAGGCCGCCGAGCGCGGCGACGGCCTCCTCGACGGCGGCGGCGCCGGCGGCGGGATCGCGAAGGTCGACGGCGACGGCGTGCGCGGCGATCCGTCCGGCGGTCTCGGCGAGGCTCTCCGGTTCCAGGCCGAGGAGGGCGAGACGCGCGCCTTCCTCGTGGAAGCGGCGGGCCGCGGCCGCGCCGATTCCGGTGCCGCCCCCGGTGATCAGCACCCGGCGGCCGGTCAGCCGCCGTGATCTTGCCTGGCCGCTCATCGGCGGTCGGCGCCGCGGGGACTGAACCTGCCCATGGATCCTCCCTTGGCCGGCGCTTCAGGCGCCGCCCGGCGTCGCCGCCTGGGTCAAAGGCATAGCACGAGAAGGTCAGGCGTCGATCGCGCGCGGCTCAGTAGAGCGGACCCGACTCCATGGGCGGGGCGGGGGCGAATTCGTGACGGTAGCGCTCGACGCCGAGATCGTTGAGGCCCCGCAGCTCCACGTCGAACCCCCAGAGGTCGCCGACGTAGGCCAGCACCGCCTTGGCCTCCTGTTCGGCCAGAGGGACCTCGTTGTGCATCTTGTGGGTCAGGACGAGACGCCGGTCGCCGGCCAGATCGGCCTCGGTCACCTGGATGTTGGGATCGCGAAAGCCGGGGTCGTACTGGCTGGCGAGCGCCCGGCGCACATCCCGGTAGCCGAACTCGTCGTGGATGGCGGCCACCTTGTAGCGCGGCTCGGCCGCGTGGTTCTCCAGCTTGAAAAGCTTCATCTTCCGGATCAGGTGCGGGCTGAGGTACTGGGCGATGAAGCTGTCGTCCCGGTAGTTGGCCCAGGCCTCCTTCAGCGCCCCCATGGGGTCGCCGCAGCCGGCGATCTCCGGCAGATAGATGCGGTCCTCGTCAGTGGGCGCCATGGCGGCCCGCTCGATGTCGCACATCATCTCGAAGCCGAGGGCGTAGGGGTTGAGGCCCCCATAGCGGGGATCGTCGAAATCGGGCTGGAAGACCACGGCCGTGTGGCTGGTGAGGAACTCCAGCATCGCCCCCTCGCTGATCTTCCCGAGGTCGAAGAGCCGGTTCATGATCTTGTAGTGGACGTAGGTGGCGCAGCCCTCGTTCATCACCTTGGTCTGGCGCTGCGGGAAGAAGTACTGGGAGATGTTGCGCACGATGCGGAGCAACTCGCGCTCCCAATCGCGCAGGTTCGGGGAAAACTTCTCGAGGAAATAGAGCAGGTTCTCCTCGGGCAGGGAGGGCGCGCCGCGGCGTGGCTCCAGCCGCTTCGCAGGCTTGGCGGCGCCCTTGCGGGAGGGCGGCAAGGTCCGCCAGAGGTCGCTGAAGTTTTCCCGGGCGTGCGCCTCGCGCGCCTCGGCTCTCGCCTGCTCCTGGGAAAGGCTCGGCCGCGCCCGCCGCCCGTAGCGGTTGACCCCCTGGTCCATCAGCGCATGGGCGGTGTCAAGAATCCGCTCGACGGCGGTGATCCCGTGCCGCTCCTCGCAGCGGGCGATATAGCTCTTGGCGAAGTTCAGATAGTCGAGGATGCCGCTGGCGTCGGTCTGCTCCTTGAACAGATAGTTGTTCTTGAAGAAGTGGTTATGACCGAACGCGGCGTGCGCCATCACCAGCGCCTGCATCGTCATGGTGTTCTCTTCCATGATGTAGGAGATGCAGGGATTGGAATTGATGACGATCTCGTAGGCGAGGCCGCTATAGCCCTTGCGGTACATGGCCTCGTCGCGGGCAAAGCGCTTTCCGAACGACCAGTGGTGGTAGAAGACCGGCATTCCGATCGAGGAATAGGCGTCGAGCATCTGTTCGGAGCTGATCAGCTCGACCTGGTTCGGATAGGGGTCGAGCCCCATCTCGCGCACGGCGACATCCTCGATCGCATCGTAGGTGCGCTTCAAGGTGTCGAAGGTCCACTCGCCCGTGTCGAACAGCAGCTGACTCATCTGGAGGGGCTTTCGAGCATCAGGCGGCGGCGTTGCGGGCCTTGGCGAACAACTGGTGGAAGACGGGGAAGACGTCGGCCTTGGAGAAGACCCGCTTCATGGCGAAGTTCGGCCGGTCCACGGCCACCGACTGGTAGTCCTTCCAGAGCTCGCTGACGTTCAGGCTTGAGAGAAAGATCTCGGCTTGTCGCCGATCGTAGACCTCCACATAGGCGAAGTATTGGCAGATCGGCAGGATCTGGGTGGTGAGCAGCTCGATGCAGGTCTGGCTGTCGCTCGAGTAGTTGTCGCCGTCGGAGGCCTGGGCGGCGTAGATGTTCCAGTCGTCGACGGGATAGCGCTCGTCGACGATCCGGCGCATCTCCGCCAGGGCGGTGGAGACGACCGTGCCGCCGGTCTCGGCGCTGCGGAAGAAGGTTTCCTCGTCGACCTCCTTGGCCTCCGAGGTGTGGCGGATGAAGACGATGTCGACGTGCTCGTACTGGCGGGTCAGGAAGAGGTGGAGGAGCAGGAAGAAGCGCTTGGCGAGATCCTTCATATCCTCGGTCATCGAGCCTGAGACGTCCATCAGGCAGAACATCACCGCCTGGGCGCTGGGCTGCGGCGTGGCCTCGAACCGGTTGAAGCGAAGGTCGACGGGGTCGATGTAGGCGATCCGGCGGCTGCGGGCCTCCTTCTTCTCGCGCTCGAGCCACAGGGCCCCCAGCTTCTCGTCCTCTTCCGGGGTGCGTTCGCTCATCGCCTCGAGCTCGGCGATCTCGGCCTCCAGCCGCGCGAAATCGTCCGACTTCGGGCGCCGGAGCGATATCCGCCGCGCCAGGCTCTTTCGCATGGTGCGCAGCAGGTTGAGGTTCGAGGGCGAGCCGGTGGGGCTATGGCCGGCCCGGCGGTAGCGGACGACCGAGGTGTCCTTCAGCTGCGCCTTGGCCAGGTCCGGCAGCTCGAGCTCCTCGAACAGGACGTCGAGGTACTCCTCGGCGCTGATCGTGAAGCGGAAGCTGTCTTCCCCCTCGCCGTCGGGGGAAGCCTGGGACCCCTTCTCCCCCCGGCCGCTCTTGGGCTTGGGCAAGGTGTCGCCGCGGACGAACTCCTTGTTGCCGGGCAACACCTGGTCCCGGTCCCCCCCCTCGGCCGAGTGGCGAAGGCGCGGCTCGGCGATCCGCTTGACCGGTATGTCTACGACTTCCTTGCTCCCGACGTCGCCGAGCGCGCGATCCTTGATCGAGCGGACCACCGCCTCGCGGATCGTCGCCTTGGCGAGCCGAATGAACCTTTGCCGGTTGGGAAGGCTCTTTCCGCTCGGGTTCAGCCGACGATCGATGATGTTCATCATCGCCGGTCAGCCCGCCTTGTCGACCCGCATGTACCACTCGACGAGACGGCGGGTCTGGCGGGCGGTGTAGCCGCGGCTCACCATCCGCTCCACGAAGTCGTTGTGCTTCTTCTCGGTGTCCTTGTCCCCCTTCGTAGAGAAGCTGATTACCGGCAACAGATCCTCGACCTGGCTGAACATCCGCTTCTCGATCACCTCGCGGACCTTCTCGTAGGAGGTCCAGGACGGGTTCTTGCCGCCCCGAGCGGCGCGGGCCCGGAGGGCGAACTTGACCACCTCGTTGCGGAAATCCTTGGGGTTGGCGATGCCCGCCGGCTTCTCGATCTTCGAAAGCTCCTGGTCGAGCATCTTGCGGTCGAAGAGCTCGCCGGTGTCGGGGTCCTTGAAGTCCTGGTCCTCGACCCAGGCGTCGGCGTAGGCGACGTAGCGGTCGAAGAGGTTCTGGCCGTAGTCGCCATAGCTCTCCAGGTAGGCCTTCTGGATCTCGTTGCCGATGAACTCGGCGTAGCGGGGGGCGAGCTCGCTCTTGATGAACTCCAGGTACTGTTTCTCCATCGATTCCGGGTACTGGGCGCGCCGGATCGACTGCTCCAGCACGTACATCAGGTGCACCGGGTCGGCGGCGACCTCCTCATTGTCGAAGTTGAAGGTCTCGGCCAGGACCTTGAAGGCGAACCGGGTCGAGACCCCGGTCATCCCCTCGTCGACGCCGGCCATGTCGCGATATTCCTGCATCGACTTGGCCTTGGGGTCGACGTCCTTCAGGTTCTCGCCGTTGTAGACGCGCATCTTGGAGTAGAGGTTTGAATTCTCGTGCTCCTTGAGGCGCGAGAGCACGCAGAACCGCGAGAGCATGTCGAGCGTGCCCGGCGCGCAGGGCGCACTGGAGAGATCGCTGGACTGCAGCAACTTCGTGTAGATCTCGCCTTCCTCGTTGGTGCGCAGGCAGTAGGGGACGTTGACCACACAGATCCGGTCAATCAGCGCTTCGTTGTTCTTGTTGTTCTTGAAGCTCTGCCACTCGGATTCGTTCGAGTGAGCGAGCACGATGCCCTGGTAAGGGATCGCCCCGACGCTCTCGGTGCCGACGTAGTTGCCCTCCTGGGTGGCGGTCAGCAGCGGGTGCAGGATCTTGATCGGCGCCTTGAACATCTCGACGAACTCGAGGAGCCCCTGGGTCGTGAGGTTGAGGCCGCCGCTGTAGGAATAGGCGTCCGGGTCGTTCTGGCCGAAGAACTCCAGCTTGCGGATGTCGACCTTGCCCACCAGGGAGGAGATGTCCTGGTTGTTGTCGTCGCCCGGCTCGGTCTTGGCGACGCAGATCTGGTTGAGCTTGGAGGGCATCAGCCGGACGACGGTGAACTTGGAGATGTCGCCGTCGAACTCCTGAACGCGCTTGACCGCCCAGGGCGACATCAGGCCGGTGAGGTAGCGGCTCGGGATGCCGTAGCGGTCCTCGAGGAGGGGCCCCAGCCGCTCCGGATCGAAGAGGCCGAGCGGCGATTCGAACACCGGGCTGATCTGATCGCCGGCCTTCAGCGCGTAGATGGGCAGCTGCTCCATCAGCGTCTTCAGCCGCTCGGCCAGCGAGGACTTGCCGCCGCCCACCGGCCCCAGCAGGTAGAGGATCTGCTTGCGCTCCTCGAGGCCCTGGGCCGCGTGCTTGAAGAAGCCGACGATCCGCTCGATGGTCTCCTCCATGCCGAAGAAGTCCGAGAAGGTCGGATAGCGCTTGATCGACCGGTTCATGAAGATCCGGCCGAGCCGCGGGTCGGTGGAGGTGTCGATCACCTCGGGCTCGCCGATCGCGGCGATCATCCGCTCGGCGGCGTTGGCGAAGGTGGTAGAGTTGTCGCGGCAAAGCGTCAGATAATCCCGCAACGACAGCTCGGTCTGCTTTCGACTCTCGAATAAGGTCGAATACAGATCAAATACGTCCTGTTGGGGGCTTACCATGTTCATTGGGTTCACCGTGGGGAGGTCCATGAGAGACTGCAGCAAGCCGCGCGGGCGCCGCGCGTTGCAGGTTGTCTAACCAGAGGGTAGGCGCGCCTGGACGCAGAAGCATGCACGCGTGTGTGCAAATGTACGATCCGACCGAGAACAAGGCGACTTAAGTCGTTCATACGTTCTTCTCAGCTAATGGGAGAATACTCCATCTTGTTCCCCAGTTCGTAAACTAGAGCGAAGCCGAAAGGGCATCTTAAGCCTCCCAGCGAGCGCTCCGGCTCTGGGCTTCGATGTCGTCTCCCTTACTTGCGGAACGGGACTAGAACCGAATCACTACAACCATCCTCACTCCTTCCGGGTTCCAGGTGAAGGGGTCCTTGCCACGGCGCCGCTGTGTCTCGGCGCCGCAGTCAGCCGGACGCCGGAATCCGGCGGGCTTTTCCCTCGACGGCCGAAAGTTAGCCCAAAGTTTCGGCAAATGAACGGCGGCGGGCGACTTTGGCTTGAGCGCCTTGCCAAGCGGCGCCGGCGAGTCGGCGGCGAGGCGAACCCGGCCGGGCTGCAATCTTGCCGGCGCCGGCGCCGAGCGGGCCGGAGGAGGTTCCGGTCCGGCCGCCTTTCGCGCTAGGTTGCTCCCATGAGCACCGCATCCGCCCCCGCCACGAGAGCCGCCGACAGCCTGGGCCGGGTCGGCATATGGACCGGCGAATTCCGCTCGGCCGAGCGCGCCGAGGTCCAGAAGGCCGCCGCCGAACTGGACGGCCTCGGCTTCGGGGCCATCTGGGTCCCCGGCGGCGTCGGCGGCGACATCCTGGGCGACATGGATCGGCTGCTGACCGCGGCGCCCCGCGCCGTCATCGCCACCGGCATCGTCAATGTCTGGAAGCACGAGCCGGCGGAGATCGGAACCTGGTGGCGGGGCCTGCCGCCCGAGCGCCAGGCGCGCGTCATGCTGGGCCTCGGGATCAGTCACGGGCCGCTGATCGGGGAGTCCTACGGTCGCCCGATCGAGACCATGGCCGCCTATCTCGACAAGCTGGACGCGGAAGGCGTGGCGGTGGAGCGGCGCTGCCTGGCCGCGCTCGGACCGAAGATGCTCGACCTGTCGCGGGAGCGTTCCGCCGGCGCCCACCCTTACCTCACGACCCCCGAGCACACGCGCGTGGCGCGCCAGCGGCTCGGGCCGGACGCGCTGCTGGCGCCTGAGCAGGGGGTGATCCTGGAGACTGACGCCGGCCGGGCCAGGCAGATCGCGCGCGGCGCGCTCGGCCTCTACATGCGACTGCCCAACTACGTGAACAACTGGCGACGGCTCGGCTTCTCGGAGGCGGACGTCACCGGGCCCAGCGACGGCCTGCTGGACGCGCTGTTCGCCTGGGGCGGCCTCGACCGGATCGCCGAGCGGGTGGAGGCGCATCTGGCGGCCGGGGCCAACCACGTGTGCTTGCAGGTCATCGACGCGGCCCCGCGCGGCGGCGCGGACCTCGGCGCCCTGCGCCAGGCCTGGCGCGAGCTCGCAAAAATCCTTTAGGCCCGAAAACAAACGCGCGCCGGCCGCACTATGGCCGACGCGCGTCTCTCGCCCCCATATCGCCCCGGGCGGAGCTCTTTAGAAGGCGACCCCGCCGACGCCGCCGTCGAGGCTGATGGTTCCGGCGGCGACGTCGTGGGTCTCTCGATAGGCGGTGTATCTCTCGACGGTGGCGATGGTGAGCACCTTCACCCCGGCCCCGAAGCGGCGCAGCAGCGAGCGCTCGTTGCAGTCGCGGGCGGGCTTCTGGGGGCGGCATTCCAGCCGTCCGCCGCCGTGGCCGGGGACGTGGTAGAGGGCCTCGCCCTTGCGGCAACTGATGGTCTGGCCGCCCTCGAAGGAGACGTGCTCGCTCCAGTGGGCGATGGTGACCTGCATGTGGGTCCCGGCGATGCAGCGGTAGAGCTCGCCGTCATAGGTCTCCTCGACGTCCCGGTCCGGGAAGACCTGCGAGGCCGGGTGGGGGACCTCCTTGTCGTCGAAGCAGAAGGCCTGAATCACCACCTTCTCGTACATGGCGCGCTCGGCCTGGTAGGCGAGGCGCTCGCCCCCCTCGACGTGGAGCTCCTGGGGCGCGGCGGAGGGGGCGCTGTAAAAGCCGCCGCCTCCTCCGCCGCCGGAGAATACCGTGGACGCGGCCGAGCCGCCGCCGAGCCCCGCCGCCGCCGCCACCGCCGAAGCGTTGGCGTTGGCCGTCGCGCTGGAGCTGGCGCTGGCGTTGGAGCTGGAATGAGAGCTGGAGTTCGAGCTCGACTTGGCGACCGCCTGCACCGTCACGTTGACGTTGATGTTCTGGTGCTGGTGCTGGTGTTGCTGCGGGGGCGGCGGCGGGGGGGGCTTATGGCAGCCGCAGTCCGCGCCGGTTCCCCCGGCGATGCTGGCCGATCCCGACATGAGCCAAAGGGCGCAACCGATGCCGGCCACCCACTGAATCGTCCTGCCGTTCATCCACGGCTCCCCCTGAAGCGTCGCCGTAGACGCGGCGCCGAATGTTCCGATTTGGCGCCGATCCGCACCGGCCGAACCCGCCGGTGCAAGCGGCGTGCACCCCAGGGGGTCGGTCTATCCGAGCGAAACTTCGCCGCGGCTGGCGGCGTTGGCTTTCTTACAAATGTTAGGGAGTGTGACCGGCCGCGGCGCGGCGTTCGTGCGAGGGGCGGGTCGACCAGGAGTCGTACGAGGCCGCCATGTGTCACGTCCTCATCATCGAAGACAATCTCATCGCCGCCCTCGATATCCGCGAGGTGCTTCGCGAGGCGGGGGCCACCTCCTTCGCCTACGCCGGATCCGAGGACGAGGCGGTCGCGGCGGCCAAGGTCGATCCTCCGGACCTGATCACCGCCGACGTGAGCCTGGCGGGCGGCTCCGGCCCCGAGGCGGTGCGGCGGATCGAGGCGCGGCTCGGGTCGCGGCCGGTCATCTTCATCACCGGGGCGCCGGACCGCCGGCTGGTCCGCGAGCGGCATCTGGTGATCGGGAAGCCGTTCGCGACGAATCGCCTTTCGGCGGCGTTCCGCTCGATCGCCCCGGTCTGAGACGCATGGCTGCGGCGCTTCGGCGCGCCTGCTCGCGAGGCGGCCCGCTCGCCTCGTGGCGTGGACTTCTCCAGGTTGGAGTCTGTGGCAATGAGTCGAGCATCGCGCCTGGCGCTGGCCGTCGCGGCCTCGGTCCTGGTTTCGTGGCTGGCGGCGGCCCCGCCGGCGTCGGCGAAGACCCAGTTCTTCGCCTATGACGGGCCGAACGCGGTGCGCGAAGGCGGCGGCGGCGCCAAGAAGGTAGTCGACGGGGTGGAATTCTGGATCGACGGCGCGCCGCCGCATAGGTTCCAGATCCTGGGCTCCATCCAGGACGCGCGGCTGAGGGGCGGGATCCTCGGGGCCATCTCCATGTCGAACCTGGAGCACGATATCGCCCGGCGGGCGCGCGCGGCCGGCGGCGATGCGGTCATCCTTTCCGACGCCCATGATCACGTATTCGCCGAGGTAGGCTCCTCGGTGGGCGGGTTCTCGATCGGGGGCGGGGGCTTTGGCGGTTCCGTCGGCTTCGGCGAACCCATCGCGCGCCACACGTCGCTCTACACGGTGGTGCGGTACCTCCCGGACGCGCCGCAAGGCCCCTCGGAGCCGCCGCCGATCCTGGCGCCGCCGGTCCCCCCGCCCGCGGGGCGCTGAGTTTTGCCCGCCCGAGCAAGAAATCGCCGGGCGCCGGGCTTTGGCCCTTCACGCCGAAGCTTCGATGGCTAAGATGCGGGGCGCCGGGGGGTCCAACTCAAAGTGGACCGGGCGCCGATGACGATCCGCATTCCCTCCGTGACCTGCGTGGCGCGCGGTCACCTCTGGCGGCTGAGCCGCCGCGACAAGCTCCAGCTCGTCTGCAGGGTGTGCGGGCGACGCCAGGCCGAGCCCGAGCCGGCCGTCCCCACGGTCCCGGCCGAACAGGAGACGCTAGCCTCGCCCTTGTGGCGCCGGCGCCGACTGGCGGAGCCGCCTGAAACGCCGCCGCTGAGCGTCCGTCGCGCCGAGTTCATCAAGGCTTTCTGCGCCGGGGCGACCTGGTAAGGCTCGGTCAGAGCGGCGCGGCGGCCCCAGAAAAACGAAGGCCCCGGCGCTGGGCGAGCGACCGAGGCTTCGTGCTACTTCGTGAGGACCGTAGGACTATTAGCCGGATTCGTGGCGGGATTTTGTCTGTGTCGGGTTTTCTTCCGCACCGGCCTCCGGCGTCGCTCCCGGTCCTTCCAGCACCCGCTGCATTTCCGCCGCGAGCGGTCTGAACTGCAACGGCTTTGCGACGACGCCGTCCATTCCGGCGGCTCCGTACTCCGCCACCTGATGTGACATGACGTTGGCGGTGACGGCCAGCATCGGCGTGGGTTTCCAGCCCCGCTCGGCCTCGAGCCGACGGATCTCGCGGGCGGCCTCGACGCCGCCCATCCGGGGCATCTGGATGTCCATCAATATGATGTCGAAGCCTCCCGCCTCTCCGAAAGCGCTGACGGCCTGCGCGCCGTCGTCGACAAGGGTCAGCTCCGGCTCCAGCGGATCGAGAAGGGCCTTCAGGATCAGCTGGTTGGTCTTGTTGTCCTCCGCCGCGAGGATCCGCAGCGGGCGGTAGGAGGACGGATCCGGCGTCCTCGGCTCGGCCCCGGGCTGCGCGCCGGGCCGCAGAGGCAGCAGCAAGGTGAAGGTCGAGCCGCGGCCCTCGGCGCTGACCGCGCTCAGTTCGCCGCCCATGAGGCGCGTCAGCTCGCGGCAGATGGCGAGGCCGAGGCCCGAGCCGCCGAAGCGACGGGTCATGGAGGTGTCGGCCTGGGTGAACTTCTGGAACATCTGCTCGAGCTGGCCGGCGGGAATGCCCACCCCGGTGTCCTGGATCTCGAACAGCAGGCCGCGGTCGGCTCGGCGCACTCTCATGGTCACCCGCCCGCGATCAGTGAATTTGACCGCGTTGGAGGTAAGGTTGGCGAGCACCTGGCGCAGGCGCATGGCGTCGCCCGTCCACGTCCCTTTGGCCGCCGGCTCGATCTCGACGGAGAAGGCGACGCCTCTTTGCTGGGCGATCGCGCCGAAGCCCCTGGCAGCCGCCGACACCGCGCTCTCGAGATCGAACTCGTGGGACTCGATCTCCAGCTGCCCCGCCTCGATCTTGGACAAATCGAGGATGCTGTTGAGAATCGCCAGCAGCGATTCGCCGCAGTCCCTAATGATCCCGACCTCGATCTGGGCCTCGCCGCCGAGGCTCCGGCGCGCCAGCGCCTCGGCCATGCCGAGAATGCCGTTGAGCGGCGTGCGGACCTCGTGGCTCATGTTGGCGAGGAAGTCGCCCTTGGCCTTGTTGGCGCTCTCGGCCGCGACCCTTGCCGAGGTCAGCGCCTGCTCGCGGCGCACGATTTCCTCGGCCATGCGGTTGAAGGTGTGGCTCAAGGAGGCGATCTCGTCGCGGCCGCGGATCGTGACGGCGCCGGCCTCGCCGCGCTCCAGCCCCTCCGCCGCCGCGGTCAGGGCGGCGAGGGGGTGGGTTATCTGCTGGGCCAGCGCTAGGGCGCCCAGCGCCATGAGAACGAGGCCCCCGGCGATGAGCAAGATCACCGTCGCCAGGAGGCCGTCATAGGGCTTCAGCGCTTCGGCGAGGGGGTAGCGCAGCAGGAGCGCCGTCCGCTCCTGGCCAACCGTCGTGAGCGGGCGCACGATCTCCATCCAAGGACCGATGCGCACGGCGGCGGCGCGCCGCGAACGGCTGGCGTGTTCGAGCCTCAGAACTGCCGCCGCATGCGATAGCTCGGCGGCGGAAGTGTCGGCCGCGCCGCGCCAGCTGCCGTCCGGCTCCTGCACCAGCACCTCGGCGCCCAGGGCGATCGGAGAAAGCGCGGCGAGCTTTCCGAGCTCGGCCTGGTCGATCCGCTGGGCGAAGATGAGCCGCCCGGCCGGAGAGGGCGCCCGGACGGTGGTGGAAACCATCTCGTAGGGGACGCCGGCCAGCACGAAGGCGCCCCTCTCGAGGTCGCTGTCGCCTAGATCTTCAAGCTGCGCGGTGATGGCTGGGGACGTCGGCAGACCGTCCATGGCGAGGATCCGGCCCCCAGGGTCGACCACGAAGGCGAGATCGAGGCCGAGCCGGGCCCGCAGGTTGCCGAGGGCCGAGGCGATGGTCGGCGCATCCTTGCTGGCGATGGCGGACTTGAAGCCGAAGTCGTCCGACATGAGGGCGGCGCTGTCGCCGAGCTGGGCGGCGCGCAGCTCCCACACGCGATCGAAGACGACGGCGCTGGCGTTCAGCTCGTCGCGCACCACCGCTTCGGCGCCGTGGGTCAGGGACATGTAGACCGCCCCCAGGACGAGGGCGAGCACGAGGGCGAACAGGCTGAGGTAGGACACCGTCAGCTTGGTCTGCAGGCGCTTGAAGCCGAGCCTGGACGGCGCGGTCAGCCCCCCAGCCAACCGCTGCAGCTTGGACTGCTCCGGCGAACCCGAGAACAACGCGGCCCTTTCTTACGCCTGGTTGAACAGGGTTTTGCATCAGAGTGGTAAGGGCCGAGTGAACGGGAAGCGGTTACATGCTGAAGCGCAGGCTCGACTGCAGCACCGTCTGGGATTGGCCAGGACCCTCTCCGGCCAGGGAGCGGGCCGGACGGGTGCTCTCCACGTGCAGGGCTTCGAGCCGTAGGTCGAGATGCCGGGTCAGGGGACGCCGCCAGGCGGCGGTGACGCCCCAGCCATGCTCGTTCTTGTCGTCGCTGAAGGCCATGGTGCGGTCGTGGGTGTCGAAGATGTCCCCCCGCAGGGTCAGGCTGCCCTTGCCGATGTCCTGGGTCGCCGAGAGGTAGGCCGACCTGAAGATCACGTCGACCCAGATCCCCTTGGGGGTCTGAAAGCCGAATTGCGTCCGCCCCCAGAGCCCCTGGGCCCTCAGCCGGGTGTGTTCGCCGATCCTGGCCGTCGCGCCGAAGTCGGTGAAGTTCGTCGCCCAGGCCCACTGCTCGGGCGGCGTCACGGCCCGCCGGTCGCCGCGGTTGTCGTAATGCAGGCCCTCGAGGGTGACCGGCCAGTCGGCCGGGGCCCATTCCAGCTTGGCGTAGTAGCCGCCGCGATGATCGATCTCCAGCGTGGTGTAGGTGTCGTCGCCCTGGGCCCGGGCGAAGAAGGGCGAGCGCGGGGGCAGGGGGAACGAGCCCATCAGCTGCCCCTGGCGGTCGTCGAAGGCCCAGCCCCGGAAGGAGAGCAGAGTGCCCGCGGTGTCGTCGAACCCGAAGAGGGCGCCGGTGGCCGCCACGCGCCCGAGCCCGCCCTGGCGCGAGATCGTGGCCTCCGCGCCCACCACCTTCACCTCCTCGCCGATCCAGCTGTTGATGGCCGAAGGCGTGATGACGTCGGTCAGGCCCCAGACCCGCCGGTCATGCTCGAGCGAGATCGGCGGATAGAAGTAGCCGAACCGGGCCTGGAAGCGGGTGTCCGAACGCGGGGTCGGCTTGAACACGGCGTAGGCCTGGGCCAGGTCGACCGGGTGCTCCTGGTCGGGCTGGTTGACGACGTCGACGACGGCGCTCCAGTCCCAGCCGAGCCGGGGCGTCCACTCGAGGGCCGCCAGCGCAAGGTCCAGGCGACCCTTCAGGGCCTTGGATCCGTCGCCCCCGTAGATCGCCTTGCCGAAGCCTTCGTCGGCGAAGGACGGCTCGCCGTTCGCCGCGGCGGCGCGGAGGTCGACCACGGCGTGAATCGTCTCCGGCGACAGAAGCGCGACCTGCGCCGCGGCGGCCCCCGGGGCGGCGGCCAGCAGGGCGCCCATGGCGAACGCTGTCCGACGGAGGGGGTCCCGGGGCGGCATCGATCAATACATGCGCATTCGCATGCGGTCGGGCGCGGGCTTGAGCGCGGTGACGATCGTCTTGCGGGTCTCGCCCTGCGCCGGGACCGACACGTCGACGCTCAGCTGGGAGTCCGCGGCCTTCAGGAAGGGATGCCAGACCTTGAGCTGGCGGGCGCCGGCGGGCGTCCCGGAGATCACCGCTTCACCGGCGGCGTTGGTCAGAGCCGCGTAGGGCGTATCGACGACCACGATGTAGGCGAGCATCTGGTCATGGATGTTGCACCCGAGGTCGACCACCCCCGGCTTGTCGAAACGCACCAGCCGGGTCTCGTCGCGGCCGTAGAGCTTCAGCTCGAAACGCTTGGCGGGCGAGAACGAATAGACGTGGTGGCGCACCGTATCGAGGTTCGGAAACGAGACGTCGGCGCCCACCGGGACGATGAGGACGAAGGGGTCGAACTGCAGATTGTGCTGCGCCATCCGGTAGGGCCAGGCGAAGCGGATAGGCCCCGAGTGCGGCGCCTCGATCGTCACCACCGCGTCGGCGACGGGCTTTCCCTGCGGCGTGCGCACGGTCACGACCACGTCGCCGGCGAACGCCAGCCCCGGCGTCAGGAGCGCCAGCAGCAGAAGAACCCCCAGCCTCATGGACCGGATAGTAGATAAAGAGGGTGAAGGCCCGCCTAACCGGCTTTCGGAGCCAGGCTCCGGAGGACGAGGCCGAGGGGGCGCCCTTCGGCCTCGGGCCAACGGGCGGGCTGCATGACGCGGTCAGGAGGTTGCGCGCGCCGTGGGCCGAGGGCTTGCCCGCTGGGTCCGCCGCGACGGCGAGGGCGGCTGCGACGGCTGCCGTGGATGGTCCGCCAAGACCGGCGCCGGGGCGCCCTCGGCCGGCTCGCCCGCGGCGGCCGACCAGTCCGGGGCCGCGAACCGCTCCTGGAGGAAATCCAGGAACGCCCTCAGCCGGGCGCTGCCGCGCAGCTTGCGCGGATAGATGGCGAACACGTCTTCCTTGTGGGCGGGCAGGTCCGGGAAGAGGCGCACCAGGCGCCCCGCGGCCAGGTCCGCCCCCACGTGGTACTCGGCCAGCCGCACGATACCGGCCCCCACCCGCGCCAGGGCCTGCAACATCGAGCCGTTGTTGGAGGCCAGGGAAGACGCCTCGAGATCCTCGTCCATCAGGGCCGGTCCCTCGGCGTGCGCGCCGCCGTGCCGGCGGGTCTCCAGGGCATAGCCGAGACATTCGTGCTCGCGCAGATCCTGGAGGGTGGCGGGCGCGCCCCGTCGGCGCAGATAGCTCGGTGCGGCGCAGATCACCCATCCGCTCGAACTGATCTTGCGGATGAGCATGTCCGAGTCCGGCGGCCGGCCGACCCGGATCGCCAGGTCGATCCAGTGCTCCGCCATGTCGAGCGGCTCGTTGCGCAGGATGAACTCCAGCCGGATCTTGGGGTACCGCTCGCGAAAGGCCGGGACCACCCGCGCCAGCTGATAGATGGCGAAGGACGGCGGGACGAGGATGCGCAGGTCTCCCTCCGGAGAGCGCAGCGATCCCGAGACCGCGTCCTCGGCCTCGTTCACCGCCTCGATCGCCCGCTTGGCGGCGCTGTAGAAGGTCTCGCCGTCGGAGGTCGGCCGCATGCTCCGCGAAGAGCGCTCCAGAAGCCGGGCGCCCAGGCGCTGCTCCAGACGGCTGATCGACTTGCTGACGGCGGAGGGCGTGAGGTCGAGGCTGCGCGCCGCGCTGGAATAGTTTCCACGCTCGATCACCTCGATGAAGATGCGCAGCTCAGCCAGCCGATCCATTGAGCGCCTTACCTGTGAACACCGGTAATAGTATCCTGAAGAAACGCCGACTTGCCAGGGCCTTGCGCAATCGGGACAAGGACACCGCCCCGGCTGCGGCGGTTGGCGCGCGCAGGCTCGCGCCTGCAGCCGGCGGAAACTTGGGGGATTAGAGCGGCCTCATGTCGACACTGGTTCGGGCGGAAATCACCGGCAACGTCTGGAAGATCGAAGTCGAAGACGGCGCTCGCGTCGGCGGCGGCGATACGTTGATCATCATGGAATCCATGAAGATGGAGATCCCGGTCGAGTCGCCTGCGGCGGGAGTCTGCCGGCTGCGCGTCGCCGAGGGCGACAGCGTCCAGGAAGGCGACGTGCTCGCCGAGATAGAATAGGGCGGCGGATGAATAGGTCGGAAGGCGGGCGGGGGCTGAGCGGGGCCGATCGCGCCGGCCGCCCGGCCTTTGACCGACGAGCCATGCAGAGCATCCCCGAGCCCCTGCTGCTGACGGCCCAGCTGGCCAAGCACGCGGCCCACTACGGCGTGAAGCCCGCGGCGATCGATCAGGCCGGCGAGCTCACCTACGCGGAGCTCTGGGCGGCGATCGGTGCGGCGGCGGGGGGCTTCCGTGACGCCGGCGTTCGGCCCGGCGACCGCGTCTGCACCGCCATGCACCCCTCGCTGGCGCACCTGGTGCTGATCCTCGGCTGCATGGCGGCCGGGGCCGTGCCGTGCCCGCTCAACATCCGCCTCACGACCGCCGAGTTCACACGCTTCCTGGAGCCGATCGCGCCGGCCTTGATCGTCGCCGACCCCGACCACCGGCCTAGGATCGAGGGCCTGGCGCCGAAGGTGGTCGTGCTGGACGCCGCCGAGGCGCCCCGGCCGATCGCCGAACGGATGCAGCCGCTGTGGTCGCGCAGCCCAGGCTGGGCTCCCCTGGCCGAGACCGACCTGGCGCTGATCATCCCCACCGGCGGGACGACGGGCGTGCCCAAGGGGGCCATTTCCACCCATCGAGGGATCTACCTCTGGCTCGCCTCCTGCGCCCTGAACGGCGGGCGCACCGCGCGGGACGTGGAGTTGTTCTTCTCGCCGTTCTTCCACATCAGCATCGTCACCGGATGGATGGCGACGCTGTTCTCGGCCGGCACGGTCCGCATCCTGCGCGCTTTCTCGGTGGAGCAGTCGCTCGAAGCGATCGACCGGGGCGCGACGTTCTTGATGGGGGCGCCCACCATGTTCACCGCCCTGCGTCGCCACCCAGACTTCCCGCACGTAGACCGCAGCAGCGTGCGGGTGATCGCGGTGGGCTCGATGGCGATCACCACGGCGTTCGTCGAGGAGATCATCGAGGAATACCCGCGGGCGCGCCTGAAGCACGGCTACGGGGCCACCGAGTTCGGGCCGGTGACCGGCATGCTCCACGAGGACTTCCTGGCCGGCCGGCTGATCGGTGTCGGGCGCGCGCTGCAGGGCTGCCGCATCAAGATCATGGACGAGGCGCTGCGCGAGGTCCCGGCCGGGGAGATCGGCGAGCTGGTGGTTTCCTGTCCATGGCAGACCATCGGCTACTGGGGCCGCGAGGAGGAGAGCGCCGCCACCTTCACGCCCGAGGGCGTGCGGCTCGGCGACCTCGGCGCGATCGACGCCGGCGGCTGGATCGAGATCGCCGGGCGCAAGAAGGAGATGATCATCTCCGGCGGGGAGAACATCTTCCCCAACGAGGTGGAGGCGGTGCTCTCGCGTCACCCGGCGGTGCGCGACATCACCGTCTATGGCGTCAAGGACGACTATTGGGGCGAGCGTGTGGAGGCCGCCGTGGTGCTGCAGCCGGGCGCGACCCTGACGCAGGCCGAGCTCGCCCAGTTCGGCCGCTCGGAGCTGGGGGGCTACAAGCTGCCCAAGACAATGCGGATACTGGAGGCCATCCCCCTGACGCCCAACAACAAGCCGGACCGCCGGCGCCTCAGCCAGGAGGCGGAGGCCCCGCCCGCGCCATGACCGAGACGCTCTCGCCCGAGACGGTCCGCAGCTACCTGGCGACCGAGGGGCGCCGCAGAACCCTTTGGCCCTTGAACCGCTGCGCCACCCGCGACGCGGTGCGCCGGTTCCTGCTGGGCGTCGGCGACGACAATCCGCTCTGGTGGGACGAGGCCCGGCCGACCGACGAAGCGTTCGCGCCGCCCACCTTCCTCTATTCCGGGGTGAACTTCGGCAGCTGGCCCGATCTCGGCGGCGGGCCGGCGGAGAAGGGCCAGCCCACCGTGACGCTCTGGGCCGGCGATCACTGGCGATGGACTTCGCACCTGCGCCTGGGCGAGGCTTTCGAGGCCGCCTCCGAGATCTTCGAGGTCCGGGAGAAGCGCGTGGGCGAGGCGACGGTGGGCCTGCGCCTGCGCGAGCGCGTCCGCTTCACCGGCGAAGGCGGCCGCGAGCTGGCGAGTTTCGTGCGCACCACGGTCACCATGCCCCGGCGAGAGGCGCCGGCGCCGTCTCCCGAAGCCCCGCCGCTGACCGCCGAAGAGCTGCGCCGGGTCGAGGACTGCTACGACGAGGAGCCCGGCCGCAGGCGCGGCGCCGAGCCGCGCTGGTGGGACAGCGTCGCGCCCGGCGACGCCGTGGGGCCCATCGTCAAGGGCCCGCTCACCGTGACCAACCTGGTCGGTTGGGTGATCGGCTGGGGCGCGCCGCTCTGTCCCACCAACCGGATGCTGCGCCAGTGGGTGAAGGACTTTCCGGGGGCGGTCGTCCGCAACCGGCGCACCGGGGGGCTGGAAGGCCCGGAGGGCATCCACTGGGACCACGACGTCTTCTCCGCCTTCGGCTACCGGCAGGGCTTCGATTTCGGCCCGCAGCGGATCTCCTGGGCCGCGCACCTCTGCACCGACTGGTGCGGCGACGCCGGACGGCTCCTAGAGCTCGATGCGCGGCTGCTGCGGACGAACCCCATCGGCGACGTCACCTGGTTCACCGGGCGAGTCCAGCGCCGCTGGACCGAGGAAGACGGGCGCGGGCGCGTCGAGCTCGAGATCGAAGGCCGCAACCAGCGCGACGAGCTGACCACCGTCGCCCGCGCCGTCATCGAACTGCCCGTGCGTTGAGCGCGGGGCGGCGGCTGCGGCATCTGTGCGCCATGGGCACAGTTCGGATTCCTCGCCCGAGATTGCCGCAATACGCCGCGCCGTTAGTTTGCCAATGACGCCCGGAGCGCCCGTCCTTTGTTCGATTCCCTGCTCATCGCCAACCGCGGCGAGATCGCCCGCCGGATCATCCGCACGGCCCGGCGGCTCGGCCTTTCCACGGTCGCCGTCTATTCGGAAGCCGACGCGGGCGCCGCCCATGTCCAGGAAGCCGACCAGGCGGTGCTGATCGGCCCCCCGCCGGCGGCGGCCTCCTACCTGCGCGTCGACGCCATCTTGGAGGCGGCGCGCTCCACCGGCGCGCAGGCTGTCCATCCGGGCTACGGATTCCTGTCGGAGAACGCCGGCTTCGCCCGCGCCGTCATCGAGGCGGGGCTCGCCTGGATCGGGCCCGCCCCGCAGATCATCGCGGCGGTGGGGGACAAGGCGGCGGCCCGCACGCTGATGGCGGCCAAGGGACTGCCGGTGAACCCCGGCGGCGAGGTGGCGGACGCGGCGGCGGCCGCGACGCTGGCGGGCGAGATCGGCTTCCCTCTGATGGTCAAGGCCGCCGCGGGCGGCGGCGGCATCGGCATGAAGGTGGTCCGCAATCTCGACGAGATCCGGGCGACCTGCGAGCGCACCCGGGAACAGGCGCTCCGCTTCTTCGGCGACGGGGGTCTTCTGGTGGAGCGCTACCTGGAGGACGCGCGCCACGTGGAAGTGCAGATCCTGGGCCTCGCCGACGGGCGGGTGCTGGCGCCCGGGGAGCGCGACTGCTCGGTCCAGCGCCGCTTCCAGAAAGTGGTGGAGGAGACGCCCTCGCCGGGCGTCTCGCCCGGCTTGCGCGCCCGGATGCTGCAGACCTGCGCCGCCGCCGCCGAGCGGCTGGGCTACCGAGGCGCAGGCACGGTGGAGTGCCTGGTGAAGGGCGATGCGTTCGTCTTTCTGGAGGTCAACGCGCGCCTGCAGGTGGAGCATCCGGTGACCGAGCTGGTGACCGGCCTCGACCTGGTGGAGGCTCAGCTGCGGGTGGCCGCCGGCGAGGCGTGGACGCCCCCGGAAGGGCCAGCGCCCGGCGGCCACGCCATCGAGCTTCGGGTCTACGCCGAGGATCCGGTGCGCTTCCTGCCTGGGCCAGGGCCAATCTCGGTCTGGCGCGAGCCGGTGGGGGAGGGGGTGCGGGTCGACGCAGGCTACCGTGCGGGCGACGTGGTCAGCGCCTTCTATGATCCGCTGATGGCCAAGCTCTGCGTCTGGGGAAGCGACCGCGCCGAAGCCCTGTCGCGCGCCCGCCGCGCGGTGGCCGAGTTCGAGATCGAGGGGCCGAAATCCAATCTGGCCTTCCTGGCCGAGGTGCTCGAGCATCCGGACTTCGTCTCGGGCGCCTACGACACGGGCCTGGTGGCGCGGATGCGCCGGTGAAGGAGGGGGAGCGATGAGGACAGCCTTGCTCATCGGCGGAAGCGGCGCCACCGGCGGCCTGATCGCCCGGGGGCTGGCCGAGCAGGGCCTCGAGGTCACCATCCTGCATCGCGGCGTGCACGAGCCGGACGACATCGCCCACTTTCCCCACCTGCACGCCGACCCGCACTTCGAAGAGCCCATGCGCGAGGCGGTGGGGGAGCGCACTTTCGACGTGGTGGTCGCCACCTACGGCCGGGTGCGCACGCTGGCCCCCCTGTTCAGCGGCCGGTGCGAGCGGTTCCTGGCGATCGGCGGCATCCCGATCTACGCCGGCTACCTGGATCCCAGCGCCACTCACCCGAACGGCATGCGGCTTTTCGCCCGCGAGGACGACCCGCATCCGGACACCCGCCAAATGCATCCCGAGGGCGCGGCCACCTTCGCCAGCAAGATGATCGCGGCGGAGGCGGCGGTCATGGCCGAGCACGCGCGCGGCGGGTTCGCGGCAAGCATCTTCCGCTATCCGGTCGTCTACGGGCCGCGCTCGATCGGCGAGAGCGACTGGTCGATCGTCAAGCGCGTGCAGGACGGGCGTCCCTTCATCCTGCTGCCCAACGAGGGGCTGGGGATCATCACCCGCTGCGCCGCGGTCAATTGCGCCCACGCCGTGCTCTTGGCGGTGGACTGCGCCCAGGCGCGAGGGCGGATCTTCAACCTCGCCGACGACGACCAATACACGCTCGGCCAATGGACCGAGATGATGCTGAGCCACCTGGGGGCGAAGGTCGAGATCGTCGGGCTCCCCCGATCGCTGACGTGGGCGGCCGCGCACCTGACCCCGCTCAGCGGCACCACCACCGTCCATGCGATCGTCGACGCCAGCCTCGCCAGGCAGGTGCTCGGCTACGCCGACAAGGTCAGCGCCCGACAGGCCCTGGCGCAGCTGCTGGACTGGCGCCTCGCCAACCCGCCGGCGGTCCGGGACGAGCGGGCCTGGGCCGATCCCTTCGACTACGCCCTCGAGGACGAGGTGCGACGCCGGCTCGACCGCCTCAAGACCGACCTCGAGCCCATCGCCCGCCATGCGCCCGCGGTGCACCCCTATCCGCACCCGAAGGCGCCGGGCCTCGCGCCCGACCACCGCGGCCGCTGATTGAGGCAGGTATTCAGGGCTGGCGGCGCGGGCGCGGAAGGATCATCCTGCCGTAGAGGAGGATCCGATGCTGGCGGAGCGGAACGGCGAGGCGGCCGCGGCGCTGGGGGCTGACGTCACCGTGGCGCCCTACGGTCCAGGCGACGGCCTGCCGCTGTTCGTCACGCCCCGGACGGGGGCGTTGCGCCAGGACCGGGACGCGGCGACCGGCTGGATGCGCGAGCACGAAGCGGCGCTCGACGGAATCCTCAGAGACGTTGGCGCGGTGGTCCTGCGCGGCTTCGCCTTCGGCGACACCGGCGGCTTCGCCCAGGCCATCGACCACTATCCGGACATGGCGTTCGGCTATGCGGCCGGGGCCGCGCCGCGGGCCAACATCCAGGGCCGCGTCTTCGAGGCCACCCGCAGCCCGCCCGAGGTGTCGATCACCCTGCACCAGGAGATGGCCTACCTGCCGGCCTTCCCGAGCCGGCTGGCGTTCTTCTGCAACCACGCCCCCGACAGCGGCGGGGAGACGCTGATCGGGGACGTGCGCCGGTTCGAGGCGCTGGTCTCGCAGCGTTTCCGGGGTGAGGTGGAGGCCCGCGGCGTCCGCTATGTCCGCAGCTTCCGTTCGCCCGACTTCGCGGTCGAGGAGCCGCGGCTGGAGGGCCTCTACAAGACCTGGGCGGAGGCCTTCTCCACCGACGATCCGGTCAAGGTGGAGGCCGAGTGCGCCGCCATGGGCCTGGAGTGCGTCTGGAACGCGGACGGCGGCGTCTCGGTCCGCTACGACTCGCCCGGCTTCGTGCGCCACCCGGTCACCGGCCGCCAGCTGTGGTTCAACCAGATCGCCACCCAGACCATGACCGACGCCACCTACGGCCCCGAGGTCATGGGCGCCTTCCGACGGCTTAGCGGCGCCGAGCACCCGCTGCCGTATGTCACCACCTTCGCTGACGGCGGACCGATCGCTGAGGCGGACGTCGCAGCCGTGCGCCAGACGCTGGCCGGGTTGCAGGTCGCCTTCCCGTGGCGCCAGGGCGACCTGATGCTGATCGACAATTTCCTGACCTTCCACGGCCGCAGCCCCTACGCCGGACGGCGCGACGTGCAGGTCGCCCTGCTGAACTGACGGAGGCCGCCATGTCGATGCTCACCTCGCAACGCCCTGTCGCCGAGCGCGATGCGGAAGAGACCCGCATCCGCCGCGACCTCGCCGGTCTATACCGGTTGATGGCCCTGTTCGGGTGGGACGACCTCACCGCCACCCACATTTCCGCCCGTCTGCCAGGGGCCAAGGACGCGTTCCTCATCAATCCCTACGGGCTGCTGTTCGAGGAGATCACCGCCTCCAGCCTGGTGAAGATCGATGCGGACGGCGAGATCCTCGAGCCGACCAGCTACGGGGTGAACGCCGCCGGCTTCGTCATCCATAGCGCGGTGCACATGGCGCGACCGGACGCGGGCTGCGTCGTGCACCTCCACACCACCGACGGCATGGCGGTCTCGGCGCTGGAGGAGGGCCTGCTGCCGCTCAACCAGACCGCCATGATCGTGTCCGGCGACGTGGCGTTCCACGAATACGAAGGGGTGGCCAACGACGTGGACGAGCGGGCGAGGCTGCAGGCCGACCTCGGCGCCAAGAACGCCATGATCCTGCGCAACCACGGCACGCTCGCCCTGGGGCGGACGGTGGCCGACGCCTTCTCGCGCATCTACTTCCTGGAGCGCGCCTGCACGGCCCAGGTGAAGGCGCTGTCCATGGGCCGGCCCATCCACCACGCCGACCCGGAGGTGGTGGCCAAGGTGGCCCGTCAGGTTTCCGCCGAGTCCACCGCGCGATCGAGCCAGATGTTCACCTGGCCCGCGATGTTGCGGAAGCTCGACCGCATCTGCCCGGACTACAAGGACTAGGGCGGCAGATGGCCTACGACCTGGTGATCCGCGGCGGCGCGGTGGCGGACGGGGACGGCGGCGAGCCGTTCGAAGCCGACGTCGCGGTGGCGGGCGGCCGGATCGCCCAGGTCGGGCGGGTGGGCGAGCCCGGGGCCGAGGAGATCGACGCGCGGGGCTGCATCGTCACCCCCGGCTTCATCGACATCCACACCCACTACGACGGCCAGGCGACCTGGACCTCCAGGCTCGCGCCCTCGTCGCATCATGGCGTGACCACCGTGGTGACCGGCAACTGCGGCGTCGGCTTCGCGCCCTGCCGCCCCCACGACCGCGAGCGGCTGGTCCAGCTGATGGAAGGGGTGGAGGACATCCCCGAGGCGGTGATGGCCGCCGGCCTCGCCTGGGACTGGGAAAGCTTTCCGGAGTTCCTGGCGGCGGTGGAGAGGCGGCCCCACGACATCAACCTGGCGGTCCAGTTGCCCCACGCGGCGCTGCGCGTCTTCGTCATGGGCGATCGCGCGCTCGCCGACGAGCCGGCCACCGCCGAGGACGCCGCCCGCATGCGCGCCCTGGCCGCCGAGGCCATGCGGGCGGGCGCGGCCGGTTTTTCGACCTCGCGCGTCTCCCTGCACCGGAGCATCGACGGCCGGCCCATCCCCTCGAAGCGCTCGGAGGAGGCGGAGCTGCGCGAGATCGCGCTGGGACTGGCGGATGCGGGAGCGGGGGTGCTGCAGGCCGCCTTCGACGTGGGCGGCGAGCGGGCGCTGCCGGAGCTGGAGATGCTGCTGCGGGTGGCCGCGTCCTCTGGGCGCCCGTTCAGCTTCTCCCTGGCCCAGAACCGCGAGAATCCCGACCAGTGGCGGGCGCTCCTGGAGCGCGTGGAGCGGGCGAGGGCCGACGGTCAGGACGTACGGGCCCAGGTGCTGAACCGGCCGGTGGGCATGCTCATGGGCCTGGAGCTTTCCATCCACCCGTTCTGCCTTTGCCCGACCTACGAGGCGATGGCCGGCCGGCCTCTCGCCGAGCGGGTGGCCGCCCTGCGCGATCCGCAGATGCGAGATAAGCTGCTCGCCGAGGCGCCACGCGCGCCCGACCTGCCGTTGATGGCCGCCGGCCGCTGGTTCGAGCGGATCTTCCTGCTCGGGCCCGAGATCTCCTACGAGCCGCCGGTGGCGCTGAGTCTCGCGAACCTCGCCCGCGAGCGGGGCGTGGCGCCGGAGGCGCTCGCCTATGACCTGCTCCTGGAGAAGCCGGGCGAGGCGGTGTTCTTCCTGCCGGTGGCCAACTACGCGGCTGGCGACCTCGAGGCGGTGCGCGAGATGATCGGCCACCCGGCCTGCGTCTACGGCCTAGGCGACGGCGGCGCCCACTATGGCTCCATCTGCGACGCCAGCTGGCCGAGCTTCACCCTGGCCTACTGGTGCCGCGACCGGGCGGGCCCGCGGCTGACCCTCGGGCAGGCGGTGCGCGGCATGACCCGCGACGCCGCCGAGACCGTCCGCCTGGCCGATCGCGGCCGGCTGCGGCCGGGGTTCGCCGCCGACCTCAATATCATCGACCCGGCGCGGGTGGCCCTCGCCCGGCCCGTGGTGGTCCACGATCTGCCGAACGGCGCACGGCGGCTCGAGCAGACCGCTCGCGGCTATGCGGCCACCATCGTCGCCGGCGAGATCACCTACCGCGAGGGCGAGCCTACCGGCGCGCTGCCTGGCCGGGTGCTGCGCGGCGTGGCCTGACGTCAGATGGTGACGACCGAACCGCCGTCCACACGATAGTTGGAGCCGGTGACGAAGGAGGCGCCGCTCGAGGCCAGGAAGGCCACCACCGCCGCCACCTCGTGGGCGCTCCCCGAACGCCCGAGCACCAGGCCGGGCTTGAACTTCTTCAAATAGGCGGCCTCGGCCTCATCCAAGGTGCCGCCGACCCGCGCCACGTCGGCTGCCAGGCCCGCCTCCACACCCTCGGTCCTGATCAGGCCTGGAGAGACGGCGTTCACCAGGATGCCGTCGCGGGCGTAAGCCTTGGACAAGGACTTGGTGAGGTTGAGCTGCGCGGCCTTGGCGGCGTTGTAGGCCGGGAAGATCCGCTCCGGCTGCTCGGCCACTTCCGAGCAGATGTTGATCACCCGCCCTTCGCGGTGCTTGCGAAGGTAGGGCAGGGCGGCCCGGAAGAGGCGCACCACCGAGAGCACGTTGACCTCGAAGGTCCAGAGCCAGGCCGCGTCGTCGTCTTCCTCGAAGTTCACCCGCCGGCCCTGGCCGCCGGCGTTGTTGACCAAGATGTGGACGGCGCCGAACGCCTCCGCCGTGCGCTCCACGATCTTCCTCGGCGCCACCGGATCGGCCGCGTCCGCCGCCATGCCCACCGCCTCGGCCCCCGCCCCCTCGAGCGCGGCGAGCGTCTCGTCCACGCCGGCCTGGCCGCGGGCCGAGACCATCAGCTTGCAGCCCTCGGCGGCCAGCAGCTCGGCCGTCGCCCGGCCGATGCCGCGGCTCGCCCCGGTGACGATCGCCACCTTGCCCTTCAGCCCATAGTCCATCGCCCGTCCTCCCTCGTCTCATGCCCCAAGCTGGGCACGGGTATTGGTATGCGTGGCGACGGCAAGCAAGCCCTTGGCGGCCGGCGCCCTCACTGCCGCCGGCGCTGGGCAGGCGCCGCGGCTTAGCCGAGCGCGGCGACGCCGGCGCTGGCGACCTGCTCGTCCTCGTGGGCTGCCGCGCCGGAGGCGGCGACCGCGCCGACGCACTCGCCTTCGCACATCACCGGAACGCCCCCCGGCAGCGGCAGCCCGATCGAGGCCAGGGCCAGGCCCGGCGCCTGCTTCAGCAGCTCGGCCGCCATCGCGCTCGGGCGGCGCAGGGCCGCCGCCGCCTTGGCCTTTCCGTGGGCGAGCTCCGCGGTGAGGCCATGGGCCCCGTCCAGGCGCTCGAGCAGCAGAAGCGCGCCGGCCTCGTCGACGACGGCGATGGCGACCTTCCAGTCGTGCTTCGCCGCCTCCGCCTTAGCGGCCGCCATCATCCGACGTGCGTCGTCGGCGGTGAGCGTCGGTCGGTGGCGCATGCGACCCTCCCTGTCGCTCGGGGCTTCCGCCCAGCCTCAGACGGGCGGGTTCGGACTCGTCGCCGGCGGCGGCTGGGCCATGCCGGGACGCCGCATGAGCTGGTGCCGGTCCGGGCCGGCCCAGCCGTCGCTGAGGTGCGGCGTCGAGAAGTAGAAGACCGCGCGCATGGTCTTGAACAGCCACTGGCCGTCCACCCGTACGTATTCGTCGTCGTAGCGCCCAGCGACGTTGTAGGCGACGCCGTCCAGGCCGCCGTAGCGCGCCTCCAGGATGGCCCAGCCGGTGGCCGTATCGCCTTCGACGGATTCGATGATGTGGGAGTGGATGAACTGCTTCACCTGGCGCAGGCGTTCGCCCAGCTGCGAGAACGAGGCGTGGATGGCCGCGCGGCCGTGGTTGGCGGCGCCCGACATGTAGCCGAGGTCGAGCTCGGCGTCCTCCGCGAAGAGCTCGCCCAGGCGGCCGAATTCGGCGTCGTCGATGTAGCGATGATACCAGGCGCGCAACCGCTGCAGCGCGTGGATGTCTTCCAGGCGCTGGATGCGCGCGGCAAGCTCGGGCTCGGACACGGGACCTCCCTCGGGCGATGGCCGAGCCTGCGCCAGGCCCTTTTCGGACGCTCTCGCCGTGGGCTAGCCTAGGCGCCAGGCTCAGATCGCACAACCCGCCGGGGTGCGGTTTCGCCGGGACAGGAAGGAGCGCGCACAGGCGAGGCGCGCTTCCGCGCCATCGAGGGAGGTTCGTGAATGGCCGCTGAGGAACAACGTCGGCACGACCTGGTCGTGGTCGGCTTCGGCGCGGCCGGCGCGTCGGCGGCGATCCGGGCCCGCGACCTCGGCGGCAGCGTGCTCATCGTCGAGAAGCAGCCGCAGCAGACTCACGCGCCCAACACCATGCTGTCGGGCGGGGTGATCATGGCGGTCAACGACGCCGAACGGGGCGCGCCCTACATGGACGCCTGCGCCGGCGGCTTCGTGCCGATGGAGGTCACCCGCGCCTGGGCGAAGCGCGCCGAGGGCCTGATGGCCTGGTTGCGCAGCATCGGGGCGGCCAGCGACTACACACGCTCCGACGGCGGCGAGCACGTCGGCATCCCGGGCGCGGACGCGATCGACGTCTGGGTCAGCGGGTCTCGCCGCGAGGATTCGGTTGTCGACCAAGCCGCCAAGTCCGCGGCCTCAGCGGCGATGAACGCCACCTCGCAGGCGGCCCGCGGGGGCAGGGAACTGTGGGTCGAGCTTGCGGCCGCCGTTCACGCGCGGGGCGTCGAGGTCGAATGGGCGGCCCGCGCCGAGCGGCTCATCCAGGACGAGACCGGCGGGGTCGTCGGCGTCGCCGTCCTCGCCGGCGATGGACGCCGCCGGGAGTTCCGCGCCCGAAAGGGGGTGGTGCTCGCCTGCGGCGGCTACGAGTTCGACGAGGACATGAAGCGCCAGTTCCTGAAGGCGGCGCCCATGCACTTCTTCGGTGGGGTGGGGCACACCGGCGACGGGGTGCGCATGGCGCAGAAGGCGGGCGCGTCCCTGTGGCACATGAACCTCGCAGTAGGCCGCGCCATCGGCCATTTCCCGCTGGGCGACGGGACCTACCTCAACGCCACGCCCAGGATCGCGCCCGGCGGCTATGTCATCACCGACAAACACGGGCGCCGGTTCGCCAACGAATTCCCGCAGGCCCAGCTCAGCCACGCCTTTCTGAACGAGCTGACCTATTTCGACGCCCAGGCCAACGACTACCCGCGCATTCCCGCCTACTGGATTTGCGACAGCCGCCGGATCAAGGCGGGGCCGCTCGTCAGCCCCAGCGCCCGCTACCCATGGAGCGCCGACAACGCCGCCGAGATCGAGAGCGGGTGGATTAAGGCAGGCCCCACCGTGGAGGCGGCGGCGCACGCCGCCGGCGTGCTGGACCCGAAGGCCGCGGCGGCCGAGGTGGCGCGCTACAACGCGGCCTGCTCCGCCGGCGCCGACAGCTTCGGACGGCCGGCCGAAACCCTGACGCCACTCGACGCCGGCCCTTTCTACTGCATCCCCCTCTACCCGGGCGGCTCCAACACCTCGGGCGGCCCGCGCCGCGACGAGCGGGCCCGGATCCTTGACGCGTTCGGCGAGCCGATCCCGGGGCTCTACGGCGCCGGCGAGCTCGGCCAGGCGGTGGGGAGCCTCTACCCGGCGTGGGGCGCCAACCTCGGCGAGGCCTTCTGCTTCGGCCAGATCGCGGCTGAGGACGCCCTTGGGAAGCCGTAGGAGCGGGGGCCGGGCGCAGCGCCGCTGACCCGGAGCGGTGGCTCAGCCAGGGTCGGCGCGACGCAGCATGAGCGCGTGGTCGCCCTCGAAGGCGGCCATGAGCAGCTCCCCGAGCGGGGTGACCTCGAGATACTCCGTCCGCGACAGTCGCGGCCCGCGGTCGGGTCCGCTGCGGATGAAGCTCTGGTCGGACAGCCGCAGCGTCCGCAGCCCGCCATCGGCCAGCTTCAGGGTCACCGCGTCGGGCGAGCCGTCGACGAGTTCGCCCCAGATCGCGGCAGGGTTGGCGGCCGACTGCACGCGCGTGTCGATGGACAGGCGCACCCTGCGCGAGCGGTTGGGCAGGCCGGTATGCGGCGTCTTCGGATGGATCATCACCAAGTCGGTGGGCTCGTAGTCGGCCCGCAGCCAGGCTGAATCCGGAATGATCCCGGCGGGCACCGGGCTCATCGGCTTCTTGGCGATGTTGTGGATGTAGTCGCGCTTGGTGAAGCCGGTGGCGAGCACCAGGCCGCCCATGGCCTCGTCCATCTCGATGAGCGGAATCCAGAGCGGCTTGTAGCCCGTGACGCCCGGGCTTGCGAAGCCGTCCTGATGCACCCCCCCGGCGCGCTTGTTGGGCGGATAGGCGCGGTACTGGACCATGGGCACGGTGGCGGGCGCCTCGCCCAGCAGCTTGGCCAGCGCGTCCTTGACACCCGATCCATCGAAAAGCCGCGGCCAGACGCCCCGGTAGGTGGGGCCGGTCTCGGTGATCCCGGTCTCCCGCTCGCCCCCGATCCAAACGCAGTCCGCGTCGATGAGCCCGTCCGCCAGCAGCGGAGCCATCATCTCGCGTCGGGCCGCCTCCACCGCCTCCTTCGGCAGAAGGTTCCGGAAGTAGAGGTAGCCGTCTTCCTCGTAGCGTTCGTCGAGACGTTCTCGATCGTCGACGATCCCGGAGCTGTCGCGAAGGCGGCCGGCCGGGCGGATGTCCATGGGAGAGATGTCGGGGGCGTCCGGAAGCCACACTGCCATGGTCACGCCTCCCGAATTCATTGGCTTGATGCGACCGACGTCTCTCCGAAGCTCGCCAGTGGACAGGATGAGCGCCGAGCCAACTTCGGATTCACCAACCAGCCGTGTTCAGCCAACATAGGGAATCCACCCGCGCTGCTGAAGCCCGCCGGCGGTCAAATTCTGGAGCTTGCAGGAGAGCGCCAGGCAGGGGGTCATTTGATCGACTTCAAGTAATCGATGATCGCGCGGCGCTTCACGTCGTCGCGAAGGTCCCAGAACATGTCGGTGCCGGGCGCGAAGCCCTGGGTGTCTTTCAAGTAGGCGTCCAGCATGCCGGGCGTCCATGTGCCCCTCTTGGCTTTCAGCCCGGGCGAATAGGGAAAGTCCGCAAGCGCGGCGATCTTGCGCCAGACGACTCCGTTGAGCGACGGGCCTTCGGGCGTGCTCACCCCGTTCAGGGCGTGGCAAGAGGCGCACTGCTCCCTGTAGGCGTCTTCGCCGACGCCGGCGCGCGCCGAACCGGCGGCGATCAGCAGCGCCATCGCGATGACTGCGGCTGCGCGCGGCACGACGCGCCCCTAGCGGACCGCGCCAGGGGCCGCGAGGCCGCCGGGCGCCGCGAGGCTGAAGGTGCGCAAGGAGCCCGACGGCCGAAGCGCGGCCCGCGCGGCTTCGCGCATCGAAGCGAAGGTCGTCGCCTGCGCCGGGGCGGCTGCAAAGACGGCCTCGCCCTGAGGCGCGAGGACGAGGCCCCTGTCATGGACGCTGGCGGCCACGGCGGGATGGGGATCAAGGGCGCCGGCGTCGGCCGTCATCGCAAAGCCTTTCCTGGCCTCAGGCGTCCAACGGCTAGCCCGTCCGCCTGCGCCTCTCCATTCGGGTGGTCTACCTAAGGGGTTGCCCTTAGAGGGGTCGACGCTCTTCGCCTTGACCCAGTGTCGAGCGGAGGCCGGGCGGGTTCGTCGATATGGCCGGCGACCAAGGCGGCTTGGCGCCGGCGGCGCCCGTGATGCTGACGCCAGGAATGCGGAAGGCCCCGGGTTAGGGGGCCGGGGCCTTCCAGCCGTCGCGCCCCGGCCACGGTCCGGGCGGATGGGGCGATTCCGGCTTTCGCGCGATCGTGTTCGCCGCGCGAAGGCTTAGATTCTCCCGACGCCCGCCCCCCGCCTTGATAAAAATCAAACCCGCGGCCTTCCCGCTGGCCGGCCGCGGTCAGTCCGGAAAGGAGAAGATCGGGCCGCCGCCGGCGTCGGCGAGCGTCCTCTCGCCGATGTGCGTCAAACGCTCGGTGCTCTCCTCCAGAGCTTCCAGCTCTCCGCGCACCGCCTCGTCGAGCCCCCCCGCCGTCGCCATCGTCTGGAAGCGCTCCAGATTGATCGCCTGTCCGGCGACGCCGGCCCCGAGCTTGGAAAGGGCCGACCAGGCGCAGACCGAGGCTGCGAGGCTGGCGCCGAAGACCTCCGACCATAGCGCCGTCCACGCCAGCGGGAGCGCCAGCATGTTCGGCGGATGGGCGGGGGGGGTGGTCTTGGCTTGTTCGGCGAGGCTCATGGCGGATCCTCCTCTGAGCTGCGAGCCGTCGAACTTGGGCGCGCGAGGCCGGGGCGCCTTGACCGGGATCAACTTCGCGCCGTCATCGCGAATGATGCTGGCCGCGGACCGGACGGCCGGCCGGCGGTCAGGCGAGGTGCGCCGGCCGGTTGTTGATCCGCGCCGGATCGATGGCGAGCGGGCGCATGTACGAGGGGTCGGACTTGTCGCGTGAGGTCGGCAAGAAGTTGAGCCGGCCCGCGGCGCGCTCAGGATCGGAATCGTCGGTGGTCCCGTCGATCACGCAGATCCGCGCCGCGATCCCCCACTTGCCGTCCCGCTTTTCCAGCCGGTCGATGTAGCGGCCGGTCCCCTGGGTGCGCAGGGGCGGGTTCTTGTTGAGGGCGGTGAAGGTCCAGTAGGTCTCGCAATGGGCGGTGTCGCCGTCGAGTTCGCAGGTGTGGTTGCTGAGCGAATGGACGGTGCGGTGTTGATACTTCGTGTGATAGGCGAAGTAGTAGTCGATAAACCCCTCCACCCCGCCGACGAACTCGCCGTGATCGTCGAGCGCGTCCGCGTGGTAGGCCGAGCGCAGCAGCGCGCGGTCGAACCTGTCCATTCCCCGGCAGTAGCGCACCAGGCAGTCGTAGATGTCCTGGCGGTCCTTCAGCTCGCGGACCGTGCTTTCGTGGTCGGCCATGGCGGATCCTCTTCCCAATTCAGGCTTGACGCGGTGGCTATAGCGCGGCCCCGGAAGAGCGCAATTGGCGAGGCCTGACCAGGGCGGTCGCTCCGAACCAGCAGGGACCGTCGCCGCTACTTTTCGCGCGTGTACATGTCGCCGCCGATGTAGATGACGCTCGGGCCGTCGAAGCGGAGCGGCGAGTCGCCCGGCCGTCCGATCGGCAGCTCCGGCCTGGTCGGCGAGCAGACCAATGTGCACATCTGCCTGGGCGTGAAGTCGTTGATCTGCGCCCGCAGCACCGCGCCGTTGTTCAACAACTTGTAGACGCCATAGTAGTCCATTGTGAGGATGGGATTGACGATCTTCACGTGCAGCCGTCCGTCGGCGCCGAACTCGTCCCATACCACGCCGACGGCCCCCTGAGCGGTGACCACGCGGTGTGACCAGAGGCCGACGATGGACGGCGTCGGCGCGGCCGCCACCCCCGCCCCCAGCAAGAGCCCGGCCGCGACCGACGCGGCGGCGCGCACCCGGCGGTCCATGACGCCTCCTCGAAAAACCCGCGGCGTTCATAGCACGAACGCCTCGCGCGGCGGAGCCTTGCGGAGCGCCCGGCCGACCTGTCGAAAAGTCCGGTGACAATTGCTCTCGTCCCCGCATTCCTCCGCAATCCTGATTGGCGGGGGACTATCGCCGGATATGGCGCGGCAGATCTCGGCGGCCGTCCATGACGCGCCAAACCGCGATTCCCTGGCCCTTCCGGCAGGGGCTCATAGACGATCAGCCAAGGCCAGACCGAGAACGTGCGCGGTTCGCCGTCGAGGTCAGGGCGCACTCGGCCGATGCGCGGGATGTCCGCGATGAGGTCGAGGGTTTCTTCGATGCGCTTAATTTCCCTGGCGAGGGCTCCTGAGATGATGCCCCTTTGATCTTCGTGCCTCTTCATAGGACTTTGGAGGCCTGGCCGAGAATCGAACTCGGGTGCGCGGATTTGCAGTCCGCTGCGTCACCACTCCGCCACCAGGCCGCGGGGGCGGAGCTAACAGATGGGGTGCGGGGCGGCAAGGCGCGCGAGGGCGGGGAGGGCGCATTGCGGAGCGCGCCGGGGCGGTCCTATAAGCGGCGGTCCTTGACGATGACGGGTAGGGCGGATGGGCTTCGATCTGGCCGCGGCGCGCGCCAACATGGTGGAGAGCCAGGTGCGGGTGGCCGACGTCACCGACTACGCCATCCAGGACGCCATGCGCGCCGTCCCGCGCGAGAGCCTCCTGGCGCCCGAGAAGGCCTATCTGGCCTACGCCGACACCGAGGTCGAGTACGCCCCCGGGCGCTGGCTGCTGAATCCCCGCCACGTCGGCAAGCTGCTGCAGGCGCTGGCGCCCAGGCCAGGCGAGCGGGCGCTGGCCATCGCGGCGCCCTATGCGGCGCTGGTGCTGGAGGCGATCGGCCTCGAGGTGACGCGGCTGGAGACGGGGGACCTGAGATCGCCGGCCGGCGAGTATGCGCTGATCGTCTGCGAGGGGGCGGTGGCCGAGGTCCCGCCCGCGTGGCCTGAGGCGCTGGCGGTCGGCGGGCGGCTGGGCGTGGTGGTGCGCGAGGGGCCGCAGATCGGGCGGGCCTTGCTCTATCTCCACAGTCCCGCCGGGGTGGGCCGGCGCGACCTCTTCGACTGCGCCGCGCCCCTGATGGCCGGCTTCGAGCCCGAGCGCCGCTTCGCGTTCTGACTTCCGTCGCGGCTCTGGGAAGCTCAGCCCCAGGCGCCGGCCCTAGTCGCTCTCCGGAAAATACCGGCCCCCCGGCGCCGCTCGCGGACTTGCGCGTTATCGGCGTGACCAGAGGCATGCGCCGGGAGGAAGGATGGGAAGCTTTCGTCGACTCCTCCCGGTCGCGGCGGGCTGCCTCGCGGCGCTGGGACCGGCGGCGGCGTGGGCCGAGCCGGAGACGCTCGGGGACGCCATCGCGCTCGCCTACCAGACCAATCCGACCCTGCAGTCCCAGCGGGCCGCCCAGCGGGCTACGGACGAAGAGTACGTGCAGGCCCAGACCGGGCTGCGCCCGACGGTGAGCGGCAGCGCCAACGTCACCTACCAGAAGAACGACATCGGCATCCTGGGGCCCTCGGAACTCACCACCTCGTTCGGCGGGCTGACCCTGGCCCAGCCGATCTGGACCGGCGGACGGGTCGCCAGCGCCATGGACGCGGCCCACGCCGACATCCTGGCCGGGCGCGAGACCCTGCGCCAGACCGAGATCACCGTCCTGCAGGCGGTGGTCCAGGCCTACGTGGGCGTGCGCCAGGGCCAGCAGCAGCTCGCCATCGCCCAGGACAACGTCGCCGTGCTCGGGCGCCAGGTGGAGGAGACCCAGGCGCGGTTCGACGTGGGCGAGGTCACCCGCACCGACGTCTCGCAGGCGCAGGCGCGGCGCGCCCAGGGCGAGGCCCAGCTGGCCCAGGCCCAGGCGACGCTGGCCATCTCGCGGGCCGCCTATGACGCGGTGGTGGGGCAGAACCCTGGCGACCTCGCCCCCGAGCCGC
>Ga0213876_10000194_pt1 | contig 63125 bp, 60 predicted proteins | sample BarmaccomBMRX_R9_FD_160113 | JGI IMG/M metagenome (GOLD analysis project Ga0213876, IMG submission 160113) | Root-associated microbial communities from Barbacenia macrantha in rupestrian grasslands, the National Park of Serra do Cipo, Brazil - RX_R9 | ecosystem: Host-associated > Plants > Roots...
TGAATTCGACGGCGTCGAAGAGGCCTATCTCGGCGCCTTCACCGCGGCCCAGGACATGTGGCGCGAGCTCCTCATCAAGCGGCAGGACCCACTGCTCTGTACTTTCGAGGTGATGGATGAAGAGGGGCGCGATCTCTTCAGCCTGCCCTTCGTGGAAATCCTCGACGTCTGCCGTGGCCGCATCAATCGGCCGGTCCACATCGCGCCACGCCCTCATTACGTGCATCAGGCGATGGAGAACCGCGCCGCGGCGATGAAAATGCTCGGCCAAGTCTCCTCCACCGTCGCCGATGCGCGGGCGACCCTGCGCGAGACCTGGAGCCTTCTGGCCCAGGTGGGCAGGATCGTCGGCGAATAGGCCCGAAAATATTCCGTCCCCCAGTCGCGATCCCCCCTGGATCGCGGCTAGGATGGGCGTCGCGTGAATCGCAAATGATAGAGAATCACCATGTCTGAGCCGGGAGGGGCGGATCACCGCACCCCGATCGTCGGCGTCGGCGCTTCCGCCGGCGGCGTCAAGGCGTTGATTTCGTTCTTCGAGGCGGTGCCGCCCGAGATCGGCGTGACCTTCGTCGTCATCGTCCACCTCGACCCCCAGGCGCGCAGCGAGCTTCCGAGCATCCTCAAGGCGCGCAGCCGGCTTTCCGTCACCCAGGTCCAGGACAAGCACGAGCTCAAGCCGAATTGCATCTATGTGATCCCGCCGGACCGTCAGCTTCACATCACCGATCATGAGATCGCCGCGGTCCCCTTCGACGAGCCGCGTGGACAGCGTGCACCCATCGACATATTCTTCCGCTCGCTGGCCGAACAGCACGGTGACGGGTTCGCCGTGATCCTGTCGGGCGCGGGATCCGACGGCGCCGCCGGCGTCACCGCCATCAAGGAGCATGGCGGCATCGTGCTGGTGCAGTCGCCGGACGAGGCGGAATTCCCCTCGATGCCGCGCAGCGCCATCGCGACCGAGGTGGCGGATTTCGTGCTGCCGGTGCGCCAGCTTGCCGAGCGCCTCGTGGATCTGGCCCGCGCCAAGCAGCACGCCGCCCTGCCGAAGGACAAGGCCGACGAGGACGATCAGGTCCGCCGCATCCTCGCCCATGTGCGCGTGCGCACGGGGCACGACTTCTCGCTCTACAAGCGCTCGACGATCCTGCGGCGCATCGTGCGCCGCATGCAGGTGACGCGAAAGGAGACGCTGGACGAATACTTCCTCTATCTGCGCGAGACGGCGGAGGAGGCGCAGAACCTGCTCTCCGATCTGCTCATCTCGGTCACCACCTTCTTCCGCGATCCGCGCGCCTTCGATGCGCTCTCCAGGCTCGCGATCGCCGACATCTTCCAGAAGGCGCGCGAGGGCCACCCCTTGCGCGTCTGGGTGGCGGGCTGCGCCACCGGCGAGGAAGCCTATTCGATCGCGATGCTGCTGCTCGAGGAAGCGGCACTGCACGAGATCAGGCCCGAGATCCAGGTGTTCGGCTCCGACATGGACGCGCGCGGGCTGAGCATTGCGCGCGAAGGCCGCTATCCCGTGGCCATCGAGGCGGATCTGAGCGAGGAGCGCCTGCGCCGCTTCTTCACCCGCGAGGGCGAGTATTACCGCGTCAAGCGCGAGCTGCGCGACACCGTCCTGTTCGCCAGCCACAGCGTGCTCAAGGACCCGCCGTTCAGCCGCGTCGATTTGATCTCCTGCCGCAACCTGCTCATCTATCTCGACCGCGACCTGCAGCAGCAGGTGCTGGCGACCTTGCATTACGCGCTGAACCCGGACGGCTATCTGTTCCTCGGCTCGTCGGAAAGCGCGGAGACGCCGAACAACCTGTTCCGCGTCATCGACCGCGATGCGCGGCTCTACCAGTCGACCGGGCGCATGCCGGACCGGCTGCCCTCCCTGCCGCGCCTTTCCGGCCTGATGATGGGTACGGACTCGTTCTATCCCAATCCGTCGCCCACGCCGGTCAGCGCGCGGGCGTCGCAGGGGGCCCATCGCGAGGCGCTGGAAAACCTGGCGCCGCCCAGCATCCTGGTCGACACCGCGTTCAGGGTGCTGCATCTCTCCGAGACGGCCGGCCGCTACCTTCTGCCCTCGGGCGGGCCGCTCACCACCGACGTCACCGACTTGGTCCGGCCCGAGCTGCGCTTCGAGCTGCGCGCGGCGCTGCACCGCGCCTTCGAACGCAGCGAGAAGACGCTCAGCGGCGCGATCTCGGTGCGCTTCAACGGCCATCCGGTGCGCGTCTACGTCCACGTCAAGCCGGTGAGCGAAGCCGACGCCAGTCAGCCCCGCAAGACGCTGATCCTGTTCGTCGAGGGCGAGGAGCACGAGCCGGTCTCGGTCGACGACGGCGCGCAGCCGAGCAGCGAGGCGCTGCAAAGGCTCAAGCAGGAGCTCGAGCTCGCGCAATCGCGGCTGCGCACCATGCGCGAGGAGTCCGAGGCCGCGAACGAGGAGCTGCGCGCCGCCAACGAAGAGCTGCAGTCGATCAACGAGGAATACCGCTCGACCGCCGAGGAGCTCGAGACCAGCAAGGAAGAGCTGCAATCGATCAACGAGGAGCTCCAGACCGTCAACAGCGAGCTGAAGCTCAAGCTGGAATCGGTCTCGCGCTCGAACAGCGACCTTCAGAACCTGATGGCGGCGACGGATTTCGCCACCCTGTTTCTCGACCCCGGCCTGCGCATCAAGCGCTTCACGCCCAAGCTGGCCGAGCTGTTCAACATCACGCCCAATGATATCGGCCGCCCGATCACCGACTTCACCCACCAGCTCGACTACGACGACTTGCCGTCCGACGCGACCAAGGTGCTCGACGATCTCTCGCCGATCGAGCGCGAGGTCAGGAGCCGCAAGGACGGCTGGTACCTGGTGCGCTTCCGTCCCTATCGCACGGTCGACGACAAGATCGACGGCGTCGTGGTGACCTTCATCGACGTCACCGAGCGCCAGCGCATGCAGGACGCGCTCAAGGACAGCGAGCGCCGCATGCGCGCGGAGATGCGCATCGTCGACCTGTCGCGCTTCCCGGTCTTCGTGTGGGATTTCGACAGCGGCCAGATCACGCAATGGAACCACGGCTGCGAGCTGTATTACGGCTATACCAGGGACGAAGCCGTGGGCCGCGGCGTCCAGGACCTGCTGCTGTCGGCGCCGTCCATCGCGGCCTTCGGCACCGTGCGCGACACGCTGGCGGCATCGGCGGTGTGGAACGGCGAGTTGACGCAGACCGCCAAGGGCGGCGCCACGCTCAAGGTGGACGGCGCGATGGAGCTGATCACGGCCGACGGCCGCCGGCTGGTGCTCGAAAGCGAACGCACGACCGTCTAGACGGCGGCGTCTTCGGGCCGGGTCCAATCGGCCTGGGTCAGCTCGCGCACGGCTTCTTCGCGCACCGTCGCTTCTTCAGCCGCGCGCTGCCACATCTCGCCGGCGGCGCGGTTGCCGTTCGCGAAATGCTTATCGGCCATGTGGCGGCACAGATGCGAGCGCTCGTTCAGGAAGCGCAGCACCGAGGCCGTGCTGTTCTCCAGCGCGTCGAGCTGTCCCGCCGCGAGGATCTCCGCCGTCATGATGTGACCGATATGGCAGCGAAAACGGGTCAGGTTGCCCAGGTTCTCCTGCATCATGGCGCCGCCGCATTCCGGACAGGTCTGCGCGACGGGGGTGGCTAGGGGTGGCTTCTCCTCTCTCATGACGGGTGCTCCGCGGGTTTCGTGGCTGGGCTTTGGGGTCTTCTCCCTCGTGAGACGCACGAGCTGCTCCGCGATGGCGTCCACGGGCAGGCAGAAATCCACCGCGACGTTGTCCATCGCGCTCTTCGGCATCGGCGGCGCTTCGGCGGTCATCGGGTTCTGGACGATGGCGATCCCGCCGCGCCGCTTGATCTCGAACAGGCCGGAGGTGCCGTCGTTCAGCCGCCCGGTCAGCACCACGCCGATCGCGTCGCCGTCGTAATACTCCGCCACGGTGCGGAACAGCGGATCGATCGCGGGCCGCACGAAGTTCTCCCGCGGCCCGTGCGACAGGTGCAGACGCCCGTCGGCGACCAGCAGGTGATGGTCCGGCGGCGCGACATAGATGCGGCCGGGCTGCGCGATCTCGCCGTTCTTGGCATGCGCCGCCGGCAGCGGGCCGGCATCGCTCAGGATCGACGGCAGCTGGCTCGGCTCGGCGCCGACATGCAGCACGACCAGGACGGGCACGGAAAGGTCGGACGGCAGGCCCGCCGCGATCTTCTGCAGAACCTGCACGCCGCCTTGCGATGCGCCGATGGCGATGATCTTCGGCATGCTGCCTTCTTTCGACCGAAAGAAAGGCAACGCGACCGGCGCCCGTTGTGTCCCGCGCGCCGGGCTTGCGACTAACAATTGATGGTACGGTCATGGACCGAAATATGCTTTATGAAAACTTCAATAGTTAGTGAGCTTGTTGCCCGGCGATTTTAATGTACCGGCAAGAGCGGCGCGCGACATGAAGCCGCTCATGGTCGGGGCGATGATCTATTACCGGTTCTATTCCTTGGACAAGCAAGGCCACGTCGTCGGCGTGCAGGAGTGCGAGGCGGTCGACGACATCGCCGCGCTGGAAGCGGCGCAGAAACTCTGCGGCGCGCATCCCATGGAGATCTGGGAAGGAACGCGACGCGTCGCCCAGCTCGACATTGAGGGCAACGCGCCCGAAGACGGCAACGCACCCGAAGCCGCGCGGTGATCGGCGCGGGAGGCAGGTTCAAGGCTGCCAGCCGCCGCCCAGCGCCTTGTAGATCGAGACCAGATCGACGGAAAGCGCGAGCCGGCTCTGCGCCAGCTGGTCCTGCGCGGTCAGATCGCTCTCCTGCGCCTGCAGCACGTTGATATAGGTGGTGAGGCCCGCGCGGTATTGATCGCGCGCGATCTCGACCGACGACTGCGCCGAGCGCGCGGTCTGGACGAGGGCATCCAGGCGCCGTCGCTCCGAGGCCTCGCGGGTCAGCGCGTCTTCCGCATCGTGCAGAGCCGCGAGCACGCTTCCGCGATAGGCGAGCAGCGCCTGGCTCGTTTCCTCTTCCTTCTCGCGGATGTTGGCGCGGGTCTTGCCGCCGTTGAAGATCGGCGCGGCGATCTGGCCGAGCCCGAACTCGCCCAGGCTGTTCGACGAGAACAGGTTGCTCAGCTGGTTGCTGGTGAAAGAGATGCCGGCGAGCAGGTCGAACTTGGGATAGAGGTCGGCGGTCGCAATCCCTATTCCCGCGGTCGCCGCGGCGAGCTTGCGCTCGGCTTCGCGCACGTCCGGCCGACGCTCGAGCAGGTCCGACGGCAGGCCTGAGGGCAGCATCGGCGGCGTCGCGGGCACAGGCGCGTTCGCCTCGAGCTCCGCGCTCAGCGCGTCGGGTGCTGCGGCGAGCAGGGTGGCGATGGCGTGCTCGGCCGCGCGCGCCTGCGCTTCCAGCGGCGGGATTGCTGCGGCGGTGTTCTCGGCTTGCGCGTTCTGCTGGTTGACGTCGAGCTGGGTGACGAAGCCGGCCTTGGCCCGCGCCGCGACCAGCGACACCATATCGCTCTGACGCTTCGCCTGATCGCGCAGAAGGGCGATGCGCGCCTGCAAGATGCGAAGGGTGAGGTAGTCCGTCGCGACCTCGGCTGTCAGCGTCACCTCCGCGTCGCGCAGCCTCCATTGCGCGGCCTCGGTATTGGCCCCGGCCTGCTCGACGCTGCGGCGCACGCCGCCGAAGACGTCGATCTCCCAGCTCGCGTCGAAGCCCACGGAATAAAGCTTGATGTCGGTGCCCTTGCCGGTCGGCGGCTGGCCGGTGATCCCGCCAAGCACGTCGCCGTTGGAATGCAGGTGCGCCGCGGCGCCGTTGGCGTTCACCTGCGGCAGGCCGGCGGCACCGGCGACGATCTCCTGCTCGCGCGCCTCGCGCACCCGCGACGCCGCGCTCTGGAGATCGAGGTTGGATTTCAGCGCGCGCTCGACCAGGCTCTGCAGCTGTGCATCGTCGAACTGCGTCCACCAGCGCGACAGATCGGCGGGCGCGGCCGAAGCAGGCGCTGGAGCGGCGCGGAATTGCTGCGGCACCGCGATCTCGGGCTTCCTGTAGTCCGGCCCCACGGTGCAGCCGGCGCAGGCGAGCGCGGCAAGGAGGATCGCGCGCCTCATGCCGCCGCCTCGCCCCTCGCGCCGCCCGTCTTCGGCTTCTGCATCAGAAGCACCAGCGGCAGCGCGCAGAACACCACGATCATCAGCGTGTGGAAGACGTCGATGTAAGCGAGCATGCTCGCCTGTTGGCCCAGCGCGCGATAGAGATGGGCCGCAGCGGCGCGCGCGGCCTCTGCTTGCGCCATGCCGTGGGCGGTCAGCGCATGCGTGGCGCGGCCGATCGCCGCGACGTAGTTCGGGTTCAGCGGGTTGAGCTGCTCGACATATTGCGCCTGGTGCACCTGGGCGCGCTGGGCCAGCATGGTCTGCACCAGCGAGATGCCGAAGGTGCCGCCCAGGTTGCGCGACACGTTCATCAGCGCCGAGGCCTGGTTGTTCTGCTTCGGGTCGAGGCCGACATAGGCCGCGTTGGTGATCGGCACGAACAGGAAGGGCAGGCCGACCGATTGCACCATGCGCGCCAGCGCCGCGTTCTCGAAGGATATCTGCGTGTTCAGCGTGCTCATGTTCCACAGCGCTATGCCCTGGATGGCCAGCGCCATGCCGATCAGCCAGCGCGGATCGACCCGGCCGGTGAGGAACCCCGCGACCGGCATCACGAACAGGGTCGCGAGCCCGCCCATGGTCAGCGCAAGCCCGGCATTGGTCGCGGTATAGCCCAGGACCTGCTGCAGAAGCTGCGGGATGAACTGCGTCGTGCCGAAGATGATGACGCCCATCATCACCATGAAGATATTGGCGATCAGGAAGTTGCGGTTGCCGTAGAGGCGGATGCGCACGATCGGCTCGTCGCGGCTGAGCTCCCAGGGGATGAAGGCGAGGAAGGCGGCCGCGCCCAGGATCGCGAAGCCCACGATCATCGGGCTCGAGAACCAGTCCTCGCGCTGGCCGCGATCGAGCGTGACTTCCAGGCAGCCCAGGAACAGCGCCACCAGCGCGAAGCCCATCACGTCGATCTTGAGCCCGCGCTTCAAGAGCTTCTTGCGCTCGCGCACCATTGCATCCGGCTCGTCGACGTAAAGACTGACCAGGAACAGCGACAACAGGCCGATGGGCACGTTGATCAGGAACACCCAATGCCAGGAGAGGTTGTCGGTGATCCAGCCGCCGACCGACGGTCCCAGGATCGGTCCGACGATCACCACCACGCCATAGGCGGCGAAGGCCGCGCCGCGCTTGGCGGGCGGGAAAGTGTCCACCATCATCGATTGCTCGACCGGCGCGAGCCCGCCGCCGCCGATGCCCTGCAGCACGCGCGCGACGATCAGGAAGGCCAGGTTGGGCGCCATCCCGCAGAGCAGCGAAGAGGCCGTGAACAGCGCCACCGACATCATGTAATAGCGCTTGCGGCCGAGCACATCGGCCAGCCAGCCGCTGACCGGGATGACGATCGCGTTGGAGATCAGGAAGCTGGTGATCACCCAGGTCGCTTCGTCATAGCTCGCCGACAGGCTGCCCGCGATATGGTCGAGCGCGACGTTGGCGATGGAGGTGTCGAGCACGACCATGAAGGTCGCGATCGAGATCACCGCGATGATGGTCCAGGGATTGCGTCCGCCCGCGACCGAGCGCGCGGGCGTCCAGCCTTGCGCGGCTGCAGCGGCCGGACCGCCGCTCCTTGGCATCAGCGCACCTTGACGCTGGGCGTCACGCTCATGCCGGGACCGAGCACGCAGTCCTTCGGCACCCGGTCGAGCACGATCTTCACCGGAACGCGCTGCACCACCTTGACGTAGTTTCCGGTCGCGTTCTCGGGCGGCAGGATGCCGAAGGCCTGGCCGGCGCCGTGCTGGATCGACTGCACGTGGCCCGCCACGTCGCCGCCGCTGCAGGCGTCGACCGACAGGCTGACGTTCTGGCCCACGCGCATATGGGCGAGCTGCGTCTCCTTGAAGTTCGCGGTCACCCAAAGCTCGTTGGGCACGATGGCCATCAGCTCCTGGCCCGGCGCCACATAGTTGCCGCTCGCCACGCTGCGCTGTGCGACATGGCCGTCGACGGGGGCCGCGATCGCGGTGTAGCCCAGGTTCAGCCGCGCCGCCGCGATCTGCGCCTCGTCGACCTTGATCTGCGCGTCGGCGCCGGCGATCTGCGCGCGCGCGGCGTCGCGCTGGGCCCGGGCGTTGCGCGCGGCCGCGACGGCCTGGTCGACCTGCTGCTGCGCGACCGCGGCCGGATCGGTGCGCTGGAGCAGGCGATAGCGCGCGAGGTCGGCCTCGGCGCTCGTGGCTTGCGCGGCGGCGCCGCGTTCGCCCGCTTTTGCCTGCGCACGCTGGGTCCTGGCCTGGGCTTCCTGCGCCTCGGCCTGCGACAAGCGCGTGGTCGCGTCGGCGGAATCGATGACGACCAGAAGCTGGCCCTTGCGGACCGCCTGGTTGTCGCCCACCAGCACGCGCGTCACTTGCCCTGCGATCTGCGGCGAAAGATGGACGATATGCGTGTCGATGAAGGCGTCGTCGGTGTTTTCGTATTGCCGCGCGTTCAGCCACCACAGCAGCCCGGCGATCGCGACCGCGGCGATCAGCGCGATGCCGCCATATTTGATCCAGGGATTGGCAAAGGGCGACTTGCTTTTCTTCTTGCCTGCTTCGGAGTCGTCGGCGCCGTCGCCATCGTCCTTCCGCTCGCCCTCCTTCTGCCCGTTCCGGCGCATCCAGCGGTCGAGCGCATCGCGCGGCATCTCGTCGTGGCCGACGCCCTTGTCCGGTGCCATGCGAAGTCATCCTGAAGCGCCAGGGCCACAATCAGCCTTCAATCGCAACGCGCCGGCCAGTCTCCAGTTCCCCGGCACAGGTTCCTTCAGGAGCGGACCTTGTCGCGGTTGGTTGTGGTGCGCGCTTTGCGCTCGTCCTCCTCGATATCGGGCAAGATGCCTTTGGCGGTGACGCGACCAACGAAGGCATCGGTCCAGGCGTCGAACTGCGCCAGGCCTTTCGTCTCGCCGTCCAGGTCTTCCGCCTGATCGTCGGCGTAAGGCTTGCCCGCGCCGAAGGTCGTGTGCTTCCACAGCGCGTCCGGCACCTCGATGCCGCTATAGCGGCATTGCCAGACGAGCCCGAGATAGGCCTGGTCCTCGGGCGGCTGCGCCTTCGCCTCGAACCATTCGGGATGCGCGAGCTTCTTCGGTACCCCGTCCACCTCTTCGTTCGCGCCCGCGTCGCCGTAAGAGAAGAACGCCGCGGTACGGCCTTCGAGATGATTGCGGCTGAGCTCCTGCCACTCGGGCGAGCGCTCCAGGGCTTGCGCTTTCAACGTGTCTTTCTTGTCGATCAGGTCGGGCCGCGGATTGCCGCCGTTCATGCAGACGAGGCGGTCGAACATCGCTTTCAGATTGCTCGACGGCCCGTACCAGTTGACGGGGCCGACGATCGCCCAGGCATCGGCGCGCGCCAGCCTTCCATAGAGATCGAGGTCCCACATCAGGTCCGGCTGGGTCTCGCTCTTGGGGCCGTAGCAGTTGCACGGCCACACACATAGCGCCATCGAAGTGCTGACGCAGGCGTTGCAGCTTTGGATGCGCGCCTTGCCGTGCTCGTTGCCCAGGTCCTCGTGATCGACCTGCCAGCCGGCCGGCAAGCGCCCGATCATGCGATGCATGAGCGCGCGCGCCTTGGAGTCTAGGCCGGGACAGGAATGCAGCCGGCGCTGCGATGCGGCGATCACCAGCACGCGCAGCGGACGCTCTTCGTCACCCATTCACGACCGTGCCGCCATTGGGGTGCAGCACCTGGCCGGTCATGTAGGATGCCTCGTCGCTCGCCAGGAACACGAAGCAGGGCGCGACCTCGTTCGGCTGGCCGGCGCGCTTCATCGGCGCATGCGAACCGTGCTCGGCGGTCTTGTCGGCGTCGTAGGACGCCGGGATCAGCGGCGTCCAGATCGGCCCGGGCGCCACCGCGTTGACGCGGATCTTCCTGTCGAGCAGCGCCTGCGACAGCGAGCGGGTGAAGCTGACGATCGCGCCCTTGGTCGCCGAATAATCGAGCAGCTCCTTGTTGCCCTTGTAGGCGGTGACCGACGCGGTGTTCACGATCGCCCCACCTTCCGGCAGGTGTTCGAGCGCGGCCTTCGCCATGTGGAAATAGCCGAAGATGTTGGTCTGGAAGGTCTGCTGGAGCTGCGCGTCGGGGATGTCGAGCGGGCCGTCGCCGCCGCTCTTGTGCTGCTCGGCCGCGTTGTTCACCAGGATGTCGAGACGGTCGAAGGCTTCGATGACCTGGCCCACCGCCTCTTTGCAGAACTCTTCCTTCGCCACGTCGCCGCAGATCAGAAGGCAGGTGCGGCCCTCGGCCTCGACATGCCGCCTGGTCTCCTCGGCGTCGTCATGCTCCTCGAGATAGACGATGGCGATGTCGGCGCCCTCGCGCGCCATATGGACCGCGACCGCGCGGCCGATGCCGGAATCGCCGCCGGTGATCAGCGCGACCCTGTCTTTCAGCTTTTCGGCGCCCTTGAAGCGCGGCATGAAATCGGGCCGCGGTGTCATTTGTTTCTCGCGGCCGGGCTGATGCGCCTGTTCCTGCGGCGGCTGCTTCTTTTTCGTTTGCTCGGACATGGGATGGAAACGTCGGGGCTCCATCGTCGTTCCGCATCCAAAGGCGCCTCGCGGCGTTACCTCCTCATGAGCGGCAAGCGCGCCGATACGCCTTTACAGGGCGACGAGGGCACCGGACTGGACGCGGCCTATGACGCGGACCGCGTCCGGGCCGAGCGCGAGCTCGACGAAACGATGGCCGGGCCTCAACCGTCTAAATCCGAGCCCGAAGACGGTGCAATTCCTTCCACCGGCGTGTCGGCCGACGATACCGAGCTGAAGAACCCGGACGATGAGCTTGCCGAGCCGGGCTCGGCGGCCACCCTGCGTCAAAAGCGGAAATAGCTTCCGCGGGCTGCGGCGCATGGCCTATGGTCCGTGCGATGACGGATTTGCTCGAGCGGATCGGCATTTCGCTTCCCATCGTCCAGGCGCCGATGGCGGGGACGTCCACGCCTGCGCTGGCGGCGGCGGTGACCGAGGCGGGCGGGCTCGGCTCGATCGGCGTCGGCGCCACGAACGTGCATGGCGCGCGCGAGATGATCGAGAGCTTGAGAAGCCGCACCGACGGCCCGTTCAACGTCAACGTCTTCTGCCACAGGCCTGCCGCCGCCAGACCCGATGTCGAGCGCGCCTGGCTCGATGCGTTGCGGCCGGTCTTCGCGCGTTTCGGTGCCGAGCCGCCTGCGGCGATCCACGAGATTTACAAGAGCTTCCTTGCCGACGCCGGGACGCAGGAGCTGCTCATCGCCCTGCGGCCGAAAGTGGTGAGCTTCCATTTCGGCCTTCCCAAGCCGGACGTCGTCGCGCGCCTGAACGCGGCCGGAATCGTGCTGCTGTCCACCGCGACCAACCTCGCCGAAGCGCAATGCGCGGCGGCGGCCGGCATCGATGCCGTGGTGGCGCAGGGCTTCGAGGCGGGCGGCCATCGCGGCGTGTTCGATCCCGATCTGCCCGACCCGCAGCTGGGCACGCTCGCGCTGACGCGATTGCTCGTCGAGCGCGTGGAGCTGCCGGTCATCGCGGCCGGCGGCATCATGGACGGCGCGGGCATCGCAGCGGCGTTGAAGCTCGGCGCCGTCGCCGCCCAGCTCGGCACCGCTTTCATCGCCTGTCCGGAATCGAGCGCCGATGCGCATTTCCGCGCCGCGCTCTTCGGCCCCGGTGCTGCCTCGACGCAGATGACGGCCGCGGTCTCGGGCAGGCCCGCGCGCAGCCTTCCCAATGCGATGACGGCGTTGACGCAGAGCGTGCTCGCGGGCGTCGCCGTTCCCGACTACCCGATCGCCTATGACGCGAACAAGGCGCTCGCCGCCGCGGCAAAGGCGAAAGGCGTCGGTGGTTTTGGGGCGCAATGGGCGGGCCAAGGCGCGCCGCTTGCGCGTGCGCTTCCCGTCAAAGAGCTCGTCGCGGCGCTGGTCAAAGAGCTGGTCGCGGCGCTGGCCGAGGAAGTCAGATCGGCGCGCTGAGCGGCAACTCAGCTCAGCTTTGCGTCCAGCGTGATCTCGGCATTCAGCACGCGCGACACCGGGCAGTTCTTCTCGGCGTTTCCCGCAAGCTCGGCGAACTTGACCGCGTCGATGCCCGGCACTTTGGCACGCAGGGTCAGCGCCGATTTGGAGATGCGGAAGCCCTTGTCGTCCTTCTCCAGCGACACGGCTGCTTCGGTGTTCAGCTCGTCGGCGGTGAAGCCGGCGTTCTGAAGCTGGAACGCGACCGCCATGGTGAAGCAGCCGGCATGCGCCGCCGCGATCAGCTCCTCGGGGTTGGTGCCCTTCTCGTTCTCGAAGCGGGTCTTGAAGCCGTAAGCGGCTTTCGACAGCACGCCGGAATCGGTCGAAAGATCGCCCGCGCCGTCCTTGCCGTTGCCGCGCCAATGGGCGCGCGCTTTGCGGATCATTCAGCAGCCTCGCGTATCGGATGACGGCCTTCGCCGATCTCCTCGATGATCTTGGCCGTGAAGGCTTTGAGGTCGTCCGGGTTGCGCGAGGTGATGACGCCGTTGTCGGCCACGACCTCCTCGTCCACCCAATGCGCGCCCGCGTTCTCCACGTCCTTGCGGATGGATTTGTACGACGTCGCGCGGCGGCCGCGCAACGCATCGGCCTGCACCAGAAGCCACGGGCCGTGGCACACCGCGGCCACGATCTTGCCCGAAGCCAGGAATTCGTTCACCACGGCCATCGCGTCCTCGTCGACGCGCAGCTTGTCGGGATTGATCACGCCGCCCGGAATGACCAGCGCGGTATAGTTGCCCGGATCCACGTCGGCGATCCTGAGGTCGACATCTGCCTTGCGTCCCCAGTCCTTCATGTCCCAGCCCGTGATCGCCTTGCCGTCGGGCGAGGCGACATCGACCGTCGCGCCGGCCTTGCGCAGCGTGTCGCGCGGAACCTCGAGCTCGGATTGCTCGAAGCCGTCGGTGGCGATGATGAGGATGCGGGATTTTGCGATATCGGTCATGGTGGGCTCCATTCTTGCGAATGGAAACGTCCCGCGCGCGATGCCGTTCCCTTAGCCTCTCGCGCTGCCCGGATGCGTACCGGCGCGCTGCGGAATGATGAGGATGCAGACCAGGATCACCGCGGCGAGGATCGCCGAGGCGACCGGCCGGCTGACATCCAGCCCGCCTTTCGCGATGGGCTTGTCGAAATAGTCGCCGATGGTCGCGCCCAGCGGCCGGGTGAGGATGAACGCCGTCCAGAACAGCAGCACATGCGAGATGCGCGTCGTGAAATAAGCCGCGGCCACCACCGCCAGCGCCGCGCCGAAGACCAAGGCGCCGCCGTCGTAACCGAGCCCCGAATCCGCCGCCCAATCGCCGAGCGCGGTGCCCAAGGTTTGCGAGAAGGTGATGGTGAGCCAATAGAACGCTTCGACGCGCGGCGTGTTGACGGTCTGCACCGAGACGGTGCCCTCGCTCCAATACCACGCGGCGAGCGACGCCATCACGCAGGCGAAGAGCAGGATCGATCCGCCCGGATAGCCGATGCCGAGCGAGCGGTCGGCGAAGTCGGCCATCGTCGTCCCTGCGGTGGTCGAGGCGATGATCGTCGCCCAGTAGAGCAGGGGATGGAATCTCTGCGTGCGGATCTGCACGATCACCAGCACGATCAGCGCCGCGAGGAAGAGCGCGGTGCCGATGAGATAGCCGTTCGGATTGGCGTCCGAGGTCGTCTCGCCCAGCCAGGTCATCGTGACCGTGTCGCCGCCGGTCTCGCCCAAGGTCGTCGCCAGGATCTTGATGATCCAGAAGCCGAGCGTGACCGCCGGCACCTTGGTCAGCATCGCGGTCCTGTCGTGGTCGCTCATGGCCAGGCTCCTAGAAGGTGAAGAGGATGGAGGTGTACCAGGACGTCTGCCCGGTCTCGGCCGCGTTCTGCAGACCCGGACCGGCATAGGCGAGCAGGTGAGTGTGCTCGTTCAAGTCGTAGGTCACGCCCGCGCCGATGCCGGTCGAGGCCTTGCCGCCCTTGGTGTCGGCGCCCTGATGCACGATCTCGGCGCCGAGGCGCAGGCTGGGTGCGATCTCGCGCGTCAACGCCCAGCCCGCGAGACAGAAGTCCTGCGCGTCGCCGCCGCGATGCAGGGTGCAGCCGCCGCCGCCGAAGGTCGACCATGTGTCGAAGTCGCGGCCCACCCACACCGGCAGCAGGAGCGAGACATGCTTGTCGCCCACCAGCGCCGAGCCGCTGGGCAGGAACAACCGCGGGAAGACGGCGACGTCCCAGCCGACGTCGTCCTGGTGCAGCACGCGATACTTGGCGGCGAGCTCGACATTGCCGATGCCCATCAGGTCGGGGCCCTGCGGCGCCGTCTCGTATTCGACCGGCAGGACGGCGGTCAGCTGAAGGTCGGGCGCGGCGCCGTAGTTGAAATCGATGCCGAAGGCGCCGCCGGTACCCTCGCGCGCGGCGGTCCCCTGCTCGAACAGGTAGATTTCGAAATGCCGGAAGTCGGTCGGCTCGGGGTCATCGGTGATATAAGGCGGCCCGGCCCAGGCAGGGCTCGCGGCCAGCGCCAACAATAAAGCGAGAGGAAAACGAAGCGGCATGGGACCATCATGAGATAAGTGCGATTGCGTCTCAATTGTCGAAACATTGGGATTTTTCAATTTCGCCGAGCCGAAAGGATCGGCGAAACTGAATATCTTCCGAAATCCGGTACCTGGACAGACGTGAAAATCCTGCTCATCGAAGACGACCGGGAAGCCGCCGGCTACGTTGCGCAAGGCCTGGCGCAGGAAGGGCACAACCTGAGCGTCGCCACGGACGGCCGCGACGGGTTGTTCCGCGCCACGGGCGAAAGCTGGGATCTGCTGATCGTGGACCGGATGCTGCCGGGGCTCGACGGCCTTCAGCTGGTGCGCATGCTGCGCGCGGGCGGGTTGCGGATCCCGGTCCTGTTCCTGACCACCCTCGGCGGCGTCGGCGATCGCGTCGGCGGCTTGAACGCGGGCGGCGACGACTACCTGGTCAAGCCCTTCGCCTTCGCCGAGCTTGTCGCGCGGGTGAACGCGCTCGGCCGCCGGCCGCATCATCTGGTCGCCGAGACGGTGCTGCGCATCGGCGATCTCGAGATGGACCTGCTCGCGCGCACCGTGCGCCGCGCGGGCGACACCGTGCAGCTCCAGCCGCGCGAGTTCCGCCTGCTCGAATATCTCATGCGCCATGCCGGCGAGGTCGTCACCCGCACCATGCTTCTGGAGAGCGTGTGGGATTTCCATTTCGACCCGCGCACCAACATCGTCGAGACCCATATCAGCCGGCTGCGCTCCAAGATCCATCGCGCCGATTCGCCGGAGCTGATCCATACCGTGCGCGGCGCCGGATACACGCTGCATGCGGCTGCCTAGGATATTCCGCACCACCAGCTTCCGGCTGACGCTGCTCTACGCGGCGGTGTTCTGCGTCTCGGTCATGGCGCTGTTCGGCGCGATGTTCTGGTTCGGCACCGGCTATGTCGCCGACGAGATCGACCACACGGTGAACGTCGAGATCGCGGAGGTGCACGACGCCGCCGACACGCCGAGCCTCGAAAGCCTCACCCGGGCCGTCGGGTTCTATGCCCAGCGCGCGCCGGCCGGCGTCTTCTATTACCTGCAGGACAAGGACGGTCGCGTGCTCGCCGGCAACGTGCCCCGTCTCCCGCCGCGCGAGGGCGTGCTGACCTGGTCGCCGCGCGAGAGCCGCACCCTGTTTCCGCACACGATCCACGGCGTGCGCGGCCGCGGCACCCGTACCGTCGACGGCGCCTATATGTTCTACGGCGTCGACAGCTCCAAGCTGAACGAGATGCGCGAGATGATCGCGCGCGCCTTCATCTGGGGCCTGCTCGCGACCGTCATTCTCGCGCTGGGCGGCGGAACCGTCGTGAGCTTGAGCCTGCTGCGCCACGTCGAAACGATCAGCGAGACCAGCCGCGGGATCATCGCCGGCGATCTCAGCCGCCGGCTTCCGATGCGCGGCAGCGACGACGAGTTCGACCATCTCATCGCCAGCCTGAACGCGATGCTCGAGCGCATCGAGAGCCTGATGGACGGCCTGCGCCAGGTCTCGACCGACATCGCGCACGATCTGCGCACGCCTCTGGCGCGGCTGCGACAGCGCCTCGAGCTCGCGCGCTGGCGGACGGCGACGGTTGCGGAATTCCACGAGGCGCTGGACGGCTCGATCCAGGACGTCGACGCGATCCTGGAGACCTTTGCCGCCCTCCTGCGCATCGCCCAGATCGAGGCGCATACCAAGGCGACGGAATTCGCGGCCCTCGATCTCAGCCGCATGCTTGCCGACATGCTGGAGACCTATCAATCAGTCGCGGAAGAGAACCTGCAGCGGCTGACCGGCGACATCGCGCCGGGGCTGAGCGTCGTCGGCGACCGCGAGCTGCTGCCGCAGCTGGTCTCGAACCTGGTCGAGAACGCGATCCGCCATTGTCCCGCGGGCTCGGGGATTTCGCTCGAGGCGAGGCGCGGCGCGCAGGGGATCGAGGTCGCGGTCGCCGACGACGGGCCGGGCATTCCGGCCGAGATGCGCGCCAAGGTTTTCCAGCGCTTCTTCCGCCTGGAGCGCAGCCGGACGACGGAAGGCACGGGGCTGGGCCTGAGCCTGGTCGCCGCCATCGCGGCGCTGCATCGCGCGCGCGTCGAGCTCTCGGACAACCGGCCGGGACTAAGGGTGTGCATCGTCTTTCCGCCGACTTGATGGAGTGTGCCATGAATAAAGCTGCCGCCGCCTCTCTGATCATCACGATGCTGTGCGGCGCCGCGCGCGCGGAACCGCCGCTCTACACGGTCGCCAAGACCATCCCGCTCGGCGGCGGCGAGCGCTGGGACTACGCCACCTTCGATGCGGACTCAGGACGCGTCTATGTCGCGCATGGCGACCATGTGACGGTCGTCGATCCGGCGAAAGGCACGGTCGTGGGCGAGATCGCGGGCCTGCCGGGCGGGACCCACGGCATCGGCATATCGACCGCGAACGGGCTGGGGTTCACCGACGACGGCAAGGCGGGAACGATCGCCGCCTTCGACCTCAAGACGCTCAAGATCGTCAAGCGGCTCGACGGCGCGCCGGACGCAGACGGCATCGTCGTCGATCCGGCGACGGGCCGCGTCTTCGTCGTCAACGGCGACAGCGGATCGATCACCGCCGTCGACCCCAAGACCGATACCGTGATCAAGACCATCGCGGTCGGCGCGGGGCTCGAGGCCGCGGTCGCCGACGGCAAGGGCAAGCTCTTCGTCGACGGCGTCGAGGCGCACGACATCGTCGCCATCGACACGCGCGCGATGACGGTGCTGGCGCATTATCCCATGCCCGGTTGCGAGCGGCCGCACGGCATCGCGATGGACACCGAGGCGCGGCGCATCTTCGCGACCTGCGTCAACAAGGCGATGGCCGTGGTCGACGCCGACACCGGGAAGGCCGTGGCCACGCTTGCGATCGGGACCGGCAGCGACGGCGCGGCCTTCGATCCCAAGCGCAAGCGCGCGCTCAGCTCTAACGGCGACGGCACCCTGACCGTCGTCCGCGAGAAGGATGCCGCCACCTTCGCGGTCGAGGCCGATGTCGCGACCGCGCGCGGCGGGCGCACCGTCGCCATCGATCCCGCCACGGGGCGCGTCTTCATCCCCGCCGCCGACGTCGAAAAGGTCGATCCGCCGGCCGCGCCCGGCGGAAGGCCGCGCGTCACCTATGTTTCCGGCTCGTTGAAGCTTCTGGTGCTCGAGCCCAGACCCTGACATTGGGAATAATTATAGCTTGGCCGCATTGCCAGCCTTGGTGCGGCTCTTGAAAGTCCCCTCACGGACGCGGGAGGCGGGAATGCGCCGCATTTTCAAGACAATTCTGGTGCTGGCCGGGGTGATGCTCCCCGGTTTCCTGGTGCCGAGTGCTGCGCTCGCCAATGGCGGCGTCTGCCCCAGGCCGCCGGTGGGCAGCGAAATCCAGCCGCCGCCCGACCTGTTCAGCGTCAACGGCACGTTGGAGACCTCGCTCGACTACTACACCTCGGTCGACGACGACGGCCGCACGCTGTTCTGCTTCGTGACGACGGACGGCAAGCTGTCGCCGACCCTGCACGTCAATCCCGGCGACAAGGTGGTGATCCACCTGACCGACAAGGTGCCGAACGCGCCGCTCGGGCGCGCGGAGGCGATGACCGCCGGGGCGACGCAATGCGGCGACTCCACGATGACCGACGCGTCGGTGAACATGCATTTCCACGGCCTCAACATCTCGCCGCGCTGTCACGGCGACGAGGTCATCCACACCTTGATCGGATCGGGCGAGAGCTTCGACTACGTCTTCCATATCCCGCCGGACGAGCCGCCGGGACTCTATTGGTACCACCCGCACGTCCACACGATCTCGTCGATCGCGGTTCAGGGCGGGGGCACGGGCCTGATCGAGGTCCAGGGCATCCAGAACATCCAGCCCGCGGTCGCGGGCCTGCCGGAGCGCTTCATCGCGCTGCGCGACGAGCCGCTGGCCGGCAACCTGGAGCATCAGACGCATTGGCAGCCCACGCCCAACTGGGACGTGTCGGTGAACTATGTGACGGTGCCGTTCCCGAAATACACGCCCTCGCTCATCAAGATGCATGGCGGCCAGCGCGAATTCTGGCGCGTCGCCAACGCCTCCGCCAACACGATCATGGACCTGCGCGTCAAATACGACGGCGTCGACCAGCCGCTTCAGGTCGTTGCTCTCGACGGCGTGCCGACCGGCTCGCAGGACGGCACGCGCCAAGGCACCGTCGTGACCGAGACCGGCGCGCTGCTGCCGCCGGCCGGCCGCGTCGAGTTCATGCTCGATCCGCCGCCGCCGGGCGTGAACGCGGTGCTCGAGACCCAGGCGATCGAAGGCGGGCCGGCCTCCGACACCAATCCGACGCGCCCGCTGGCGCAGATCCAGCTGAGCGATGCGCCGCTGCGCCTGCCGCACGTGCCGGCGGTGAGCGGCCCGCCCGGCAAGCAGCGCTTCGAGGCGCTCGCCGACGCCAGGGTCACGGCGCGGCGCCATCTCTATTTCCTCGAGATCCCCGTGAAGATGCCGGGCCAGTCGCCCGCCGGTCGATCGCCCGAGGCGCATCCGCCGGTCGACCAGGTGAAGTTCTACATCGCCGTCGAAGGCCAGCAGCTCCAGTTCTTCGATCCCAACGAGCCGCCGCAGATCACGACCAACCGCGGCGCGGTCGAGGAATGGCGCATCCAGAACCGCACGTCCGAGGTGCACGAGTTCCACATGCACCAGATCCACTTCCTGGTGCAGGAGATCAACGGCAAGCGCATCCCCAAGGACCAGCAGCAGTTCTACGATACCTTCCAGGTGCCCTATTGGAAGGGCAAAGGCCCCTATCCCTATATCAAGGTAAAGATGGATTTCCGCGGCGCGGTGGTGGGCGATTTCGTCTATCACTGCCACATTCTCGATCACGAGGACTTCGGCATGATGGCCGTCATCCGCGTGCTTCCCAATCGATGAGGTTCACGATGCGCAGGCTGGTTGCGGTTGCGGTTGCGGCGGCGGCGCTGGCGCTCGGCGCGCCGGCCGCGCAGGCGTCCGACAATGCGGGCAAGGCGGTCGCGATCGCGCTGCCGATCGCGGCAGGCGGCATCGCGCTCTTGCATCACCGCGACTGGCAGGGCGTGTCGCAGCTCGGCGTCGATACGGCGCTGACGGTCGGCACCGTGCTTGCGCTCAAGCAGTTCGTGCGCGAGCAGCGTCCGGATCATTCCGACTTCCGCTCGTTCCCGTCGCTGACCACCGCGGTCGCCTTCGCGCCGGCGTCGTTCCTGTGGACGCGCTACGGGTGGCAATATGGGGCGCCGGCCTATCTCGCGGCGGGCTATGCCGGCTATTCGGTGGTCAATGCCAAGGAGCATCACTGGTGGGACGCGGTGGCGAGCGCCGGCATCGCCTGGGGCTACACGCACCTCGTCACCACGCGCTGGCACAACCGCCAGATCGACAGCCAGTTCTATGCGACCGGCGACAGCGCCTATGTGAAGTTCACCTATACCTGGTGAGCCCTTCCTACCGTATCGAGCTCACGTTCGAGCGCGCCGCGCCGGCCTCCGCCGTGCCGGCCGCGACGTCGATCCAGTGATCGGCGGTCACGATGGTGCCGAAGCGGCTCGCCACCGCGACCACCGCGTCGTGGCTCTGCGCCGCGTCGTGGCCGGGCAGCGGCCGCGTCGCCGAGGCGTCGCGCACCAGCCCGACGAAGTGGTTGTTCTGCGCCGCGTCGATCAGCGTCGCCAGCACCGTGCTTTCGACCGAGAAGCCGGCGAGCACGAAGACGCGTCCGCAGTCGTTCATCGCGTCGGCGAATTCCTCGCTCGAATAGCAGGACGGGCCCGCGCGGTCGAACACCATGTCGTTGCGCTTGGGCTCGAAGCCCTCGATCCAGCGCGCGCCGCGGTTGCGCGGTCCCGCGCTCGCATGCGGCGGCCGCACGAAGGCCACCGGCCAATGCCGCGCGCGCGCCTCCTTGAGCAAGTGGCGGCATTTGGCGAGCACGGGGGCGGTCTCGCGCAGGCCGTAACCTTCCTCGCTCTCCAGCCTGTCCCGGCACATGTCGACGAAGACGACGGGCGGCGCGGCGCGCCATCGGTACTGATCCAGCTCGATGATTTCGCTCATGACGCAAATCCTACTGAGGGGCGCGTCGCCGGGCGCGACGCCGAGCGTTCCAGGACGCCGGGCACATGCCAGCGTCCCTCCGGACGAATGATCACGAAGGGGTCGGTGCCGAGCTTGATCGCATTGGGATGCGGCTCGAGCTCGATCAGCATCTCGACATAGTCGAAGTCCGAGAACACGAATTCCTTGGAGCCCTGGAACGGCTTGGCGCCGAAGCGGCTCCAGAAATCCATCAGCCGCCGCTGGGCGTGGCCATAGATCCTGCGATAGCCCTTGACGCGCACGAGCTCGATGGCGGCCTTGACCACCAGGAACGAGATGCGCGAATTGCGGAACTCCTTGCGCACCGCCAGCCGCTCGAGCTTGGCGAAGTCGGCAAAGAAGCGCACGCGGATGCAGGCCACCGGCTCGTCGCCGGCATAACCGATCAGATGCGTCGCGGTCAGGTCGTTGCCGTCGAACTCTTCCTCGAACGGGCATTCCTGCTCGGCGATGTAGACGGCGCTCCGGGTACTGATGACTTTCAAGAGGTCGTTCAGCTCGCGCGCCACGCTGACCGACAGCGCGCGGCGCTCTTTGCCCTTGCCGTAGCTGTCGTAGATCGGCGGCCCGGACGGCTTGGCCCTGTTGCGCTCGTAAACATAGAGGTGCGGCGCTTCGACGCCGTCGATCACGGCGCCCTGACGGAAGCCCAGCGTCTCGGTGAAGCGCCGTCCGTCCGGCGTCGTCACGCGCGTGTAGAGGGGAACGCCGTCGAACGGCGCAACCGAGAATTTCTCGACCACCAGCGTCACTGCCGGCGCCAGCGTTCCGGGCGCAAAAGTCGCCCAGAAATAGATTCCCGCCGGCCGCTCGCCGGGCTTGGCCAGCATCGCGGGATCCGGATCGGAGCAGTCCAGACTGCGCTCCGCCAGCGCCTTAAGACCTTGTTTGGTCAGATGAAGAACCGCCGCGAAACCTTCCGCCTTCGGCCTTTCGGGATCGAAGGAGGATTTGCGTGCCATCCCCCAAAGAGAATATGGGTTGGTCTCGACCACGCGCTGCACGGCGTCGCTGGCGGCGATGCCGGGGATGTGCTCCTGGGCCAGCGCGCACATTTCGCCGATCATTTCCACGGGTGGTTGAAAAATGACCAGTCTTTTCGCCCAACGCGCAGGGTCGAGCTGGTTAAGCGGATGGCTCTTAACCTGAATCGGCGCGGGGCTGCGGCGCGTACCGGACCGAATGAGAGACAGAGAGTGTTCCGTCATTGGTTCTACCCCACCGCTAAATTCGTGTATGTTTTAGAGTAGGGAGGCTGGTTGGTATGCGGACGGTGGGTGAACGGCCTGTTCTCGCTGGTGAACAGGCGGTCAAGCTCGCAGGCGAGCAGGCGGTGAAGCCCCAAGCCCGGCAATTGCTGGATTGGGAGAACGCGCACCTGTTCCTTGAGCTGGTGCGCTGCAAGAGTTTCCGCGCGGCTGCGGATCATGTCGGCCTCTCGGTCAATGCGCTGCGCAAGCGTATTAGCGGCTTCGAGAAAGCGCTGGGCGTGACGCTGGTCACGCGTCACGTCGACGGCGTCCGGCTGACCGCCGAGGGCGACAAGATCCTCGCCGCCGCGAACAAGATGGAAGAGGCGGCGCGCGCGCTGATGCAGGCCCGCGACTCCACCGACCGTACGGTCACCGGCAAGGTCCGCTTCGGCGTCACCGAGGGATTGGGCACGCTATGGATCGCGCCCAACCTGGTCGAGTTCCAGCGCGCCAACCCCAAGCTGCTGCTCGACGTCAACTGCGCGATGCGCTCCGCCGACGTGCTGCGCATGGAGGTGGACCTCTCGGTGCAGCTCATCCGGCCGACCTCGCCGGAGCTTCGCGTCGTCAAGCTCGGCCAGATGCATCTCGTGCTGTTCGCGGCCCAGTCCTATATCGACATCTACGGCATGCCCAAGACGGTGGCCGACCTTCAGAACCACCGCATCGTCATCCAGGCCGACGAGGACGAGAAGTGGCAGGTGCTCTACAACAGGCTTTTCCCCGGCGTGAATCCGGAAGGCCTCGTCTCGCTGCGCACCAACGTCTCGAGCGCGCATTACTGGTCGATCGTCAACGGCGCCGGCATCGGCATGCTGCCGACCTACGTCTACACCATCGGCGCGCCCATCGTTCCCATCGTCCTCGACGTCGACATCCATGTCGCGCTCGACATCTGGATGACCTATCACGTCGATGCCGCGCGCATCCCGCGCGTGCGCCGTCTCGCCGATCTTCTGATCGCCTCGTTCTCGCCGAAGCATTTCCCCTGGTTCCGCGACGAGTTCATCGGGCCGACCGACCTCGCCAAGGCCTATAGCGGCAAGGTGCCGGCCAATCCGTTCAACGGCTTCGCGCGCCTCGAGAACGGACGGGTTAAACGTGCGGAATGAGGACGAACCCGTCTTCAGGTCAACCTAGTGTTGCCTTTTTTGATACACATCCGACTTCAGCAAATGAAACTGCTCGATTTTTTCCGTTCCGGCTGCAGCGGCAATCGAGACCTTGAATTCGCTAGTGAAAGTCTGAAGTACTCAGCGCTGCATATGGCAGTTAACTACGCTGTCCTTTTTTCTCAAATGTCGTTGACAAATTCTCATCGTGCATTGCTTTATGGGTTGCCACAGCGATTCTAGAGCAATGTACAAGACAAGTTCCCGGGCAGCCCCCCAAGTGACCAGTGCAAGGAATGCAAACGCATTCGACGATCATGTCGCCAAACGCATCCGCATGGCGCGCAAGGCCCGAGGCATGAGCCAGACCGAATTCGGCGAGCCGCTCGGCATCAGCTTCCAGCAGATCCAGAAGTACGAGAGCGGCAAGAACCGCGTCAGCGCCGGCCGCCTGTTCGAGATGGCCAACCTGCTCGAGGTCGACATCAGCTATTTCTTCGAAGGCCTCGACTCCACCAGCCGCCCCAACAAGCCGCTGCCGGTGGTGCTGACCAGCGCCGAGGAGCTCTACGCGAAGTTCTGCAGCATCAAGAGCCCGGGCGTGCGCAAGCACGTGCTGCGTCTGGTCTCGGTGATGTCGCAGGCCGACGAGTAGACCGCCGCCTTCCCGGTTCAATTTCCGATGGATAGCGCCTCCTTGCGCATAGCCGCGCTTGGAGGCGTTTCCTTGCATGCCGTCGCGCTGGCGTGGATGGCGCTCGCCGTCGCGCTCGTGCCCTTGCAGCTTTTCGTCACCGCCCCCTACGGCCGCCACGTCCGCGGCGGCTGGGGCCCGCGGATTTCCAACCGGCTCGGCTGGCTCGCGATGGAGTCGGTGTCGCTCGTCGTCTTCGCGGCGCTGTTCCTGATCGGGCCGGCGCACAAGTCGGCGTCCGCCTGGGTCTTCTTCGCGGCGTGGGTCGCGCATTATGTCAACCGCGCGCTGGTCTTCCCGTGGCGGCTGAGGGGCAGGGACAAGACGATGCCGCTCGCCATTGCGGGCTCGGCGGCGCTTTTCAACACCGTCAATGCCGGGCTGAACGGCGTGACGCTCGGCTGGATCGCCTACCCCGAGAGCTGGCTCGCCGACCCGCGGTTCGTCCTGGGCCTCGCACTCTTTATATGCGGTGCCGCGCTCAACCTTTGGGCCGACGGGCGGCTGATGCGGCTGCGCACGCCGCAGGCCGACTACGCGCTGCCGCGCGGCGGCATGTTCGAGCGCGTGTCGTGTCCCAATCACCTGGGCGAGATCCTGGAATGGTCGGGCTTCGCGCTGAGGTGCTGGAACCTGGCCGCGCTCAGCTTCGCGATATGGACCGCGGCCAACCTGATCCCGCGCGCGCTCAGCCATCACCGCTGGTACGAGGCGCGGTTCCCCGCCTATCCGCCCGCGCGCAAGGCGGTCATCCCCTGGCTTTTGTGAGTGCCGGAAGGTAATTTGGCGACCATGATCGGGCTGATTCTTCTCGCCGTCCTCGTGGTGATCGCCCTTTGGGCCATCTCCGTCTACAACGGTCTGGTGCGGCGCAAGAACGTCGTCGCCGAAGCCTGGAGCGGCATCGAGGCGCAATTGAAGCGCCGCGCCGACCTGATCCCCAACCTGGTCGAGACCGTGAAGGGCTATGCCACGCACGAGCGCACGACCTTCGACGAGCTGGCGCGGCTGCGCAGCGCGGGCCAGGGCCAGAGCGATCCGGCGGCGCGCGCCCAGACCGAGCAGGCGATCACCGCGGCGATCGGCAAGGTGCTGGCGGTGGCCGAGGCCTATCCGGAGCTCAAGGCGAGCCAGAACTTCCAGCAGCTCCAGAACGAGCTGACCGATATCGAGGACCAGATCCAGCTCGCGCGGCGCTACTACAACGGCACGGTGCGCGACTTCAACGTGATGATCGAGCAGTTCCCCTCGAACCTCATCGCGGGCTTCGGCAACTTCAAGCCGGGAACGTTCTTCCAGATCGACAACGCGGCCGACCGCGAAGCGCCCAAGGTTTCGTTCAGCTGATGAAGCGCTTCGGCGCCTTTGTCGCGCTGCTTGCGCTGTGGGTTGCGCCGGCGGTCGCCGACGAGCGCATCACCGATTTCTCCAGCGACATCGCCGTCGCCGGCAGCGGAACGCTCACCGTCACCGAGACGATCTCGGTGATCGCCGAGGGCGACGCCATCCGCCACGGCATCTTCCGCGTCATCCCGACCCGCTACACCGACCGTCTCGGCAACAGCATCCATGTGGGCTTGAGCGTCGCCTCGGTGATGCGCGACGGCCATGCCGAGCCCTATACGATCGAGAACAGCGAGGACGGGCGCAGCATCAAGATCGGCGACAAGGACGTCTTCGTCGATCCGGGCCGCCACACCTACACGATCCAATACCAGACGACGCGCCAGATCGGCTTCTACAAGGGCTATGACGAGCTCTATTGGAACGTCACGGGCAATTTCTGGAAGTTCCCGATCGACCGGGCCGAGGCGCATATCCAGCTTCCGGTCGGCGGCAAGATCAAGCAATACGCGCTCTATACCGGCGCCGCGGGCGCGAAAAGCGAGAATGCCGAGGCGCTGCTGCTGAGCGGCAATGCGATCGCGTTCCACACCACCGAGCCGCTGGGCCTGGGCGAGGGGCTCACCGTCGCCGTCGGCTTCGCCAAGGGGGCGGTGCTGCCGCCGAGCCGGGCCGAGCTGCGCCGCCGGTATCTCGAGGACAACGCGCCGTCGATCGTCGCCTGGGCGGCGATGTTCATGCTGTTCATCTATTACTTCATCGCCTGGTGGTCGCACGGCCGCGACCCGAGGCGCGGCGTCGTGATCCCGCTGTTCGGCGCGCCGCAGGGCTTTTCGCCGGCCGCGGCGCGCTTCGTGAACCGCATGGCCTACGACCGCAAATGCTACGCCGCCTCGCTGGTCGACATGGCGGTCAAGAGATATCTCACGATATCCGAGAGCGGCGGCACCTATACGCTGACCCGCACCGGCCAGGACGAAGCCGCGCTGTCCTCCGGCGAGGCCGCGATGGCGCGCAAGCTGTTCAAGCGCCGCGACACGATCGTGCTCAAGGACGAAAACCACGAGACCGTCGCGGCCTCGATCTCGGCGCTCGAGGACAGCCTCGAGAACGAATACGAGCGCGTCTATTTCAACACCAACACCGCCTGGTTCGCGGGCGGCGTGGCGATCCTGATCGTCGGCGCGATCGCGACCGCGCTGATGTGCGACGACTGGGGAACCGCCTGCGGCGTGCTGGCGGCGATCGCGGTCGCCTCGGGCGCCGCCGCCTTCCTGCTGCATCGTGCCTTCAAAGCCTGGGCGGGCGTCGTGTCGGGACCGGGCTCGCGAGTGCTCAACGTCCTCGGCGCGATCTTCGCCACGATCTTCGCGATCCCGGTCGCCGGGCTCGCGGTCGCCATCGTGACCTTCGTGACCCACGACGTTCCCGCCGCGGCGCTCGTGGCGCTCATCGCCGGCGGCATCATGAGCTATGTCTTCTATCACCTGCTCAAGGCGCCGACGCTCGCCGGAGCGAAGATCCTCGACGAGATCGCGGGCTTCAAGATGTATCTGACGACCGCGGAGAAGAACCGCCTGGAGGTCTTGAACCCGCCCGAGGTGACGCCAGAGGTCTTCGAGCGCTTCCTGCCCTATGCGATCGCGCTCGATTGCGAGAACCAATGGAGCAGGAAGTTCGAGGCCGAAGCCGCCGCGGCCGGCAACGATCCCACCTCCGGCGGCCGCGCCGCCTATGTGCCGGTGTGGTATTCGGGCTCGTCCTTCGACCGGCTGGGCACGGCCGGCTTCACCTCGGCGCTGGGCTCCTCCATCGCTTCGGCCGCGGCATCCGCCGCGACGCCTCCGGGCTCGAGCTCGGGCAGCGGCGGCGGCGGCTTCTCCGGCGGCGGCGGGGGTGGGGGCGGCGGCGGCGGCTGGTAGGCCTGAGAATGGAATTCAAAGATCAAGATGTTGCGTTTTGCGGCGGACGCCCTCCAGCCCTAGTGGGGCAGGTAGTCGTTGGGTTCGGCCAGCTGGTAGCCCGGCATCTCGCTCACGCATTGCCGCAGCAGGAAGGCATGGCCCGAGCCGTAGAACACAACGACACGGTCGCCGGCCTTCACGCGCTGCACCAGGTTGGCGCAGATGAGATAATTGCGCCTGGACCATTGGGTCAGCAGCTCGGCGCCCGGCTGGTCGGTGCCGCCGCCCACCTTCAGCATGTTGCGATAGAAGCCGTTGCCGTGGGCGAGCAGCGCAGGGTCGTTCACGAAGCGTAAGGCGGCGCCGATGGTGCCGCTCTTGAGCTTTTCATCCTGCGCCTGGACGTAGCTCTCGATCTCGGCATTGGCCTGATCGAGCAGGCCGCTCAAGCCGTGCGCCTTCGCGTAGTTCATCACCGGCTCGTAGGGGAAGTCGCCGTCGACGTCGATGCCCGCGACCGACGCAAGGCCCGCGGTCTTCGCCAGGCGGAAGCCCAGCTGCACCACCTCGTTGTGCGACGGCGCCAGGGTGCCCTTGAGAAGTGCGTCGTAGCGCTGGTCGGTGAGGTCGGCGGGCCATTCGACGGCGACCATCGTCGGCCGGAATTTGGCCAGCGCGCCGGCGACGGCGGCGATCTCGGCCTGGCGCTTGGGCGCAAGCACGTCGTCGACCTGGACGTTGTGCATGTCGTGGCCGGGATTGCTCATGTGGAACGTGCCCACGATCATCACCGACACCGCGTCGTCGGCATGCGCCATGGCGGGCAGCGCCGCGCCGGACGGGATCGCCAACATGGCGGCGAGCAAGGCTTTTCGAAACATCGTCATCGTCCCCTGTGTTCGCGTGGGCATGTAGGGGACGGCATCCGGAACGCGGAAATGCGGGCGCCGCGCGCCCGCCATGCGGCAAGCGCGCGGCGCCCCGCTAGCTCACATGCCGGGCCAGATCGCGCCCAAGACCATCAGGATGCCGACCAGGCTCGCGGCCCAGATCAGGGTCCTGAGGAACGGAACGCCCAGAACATAGGCCGGCACATACAGAACCCGCGCCCAGAGATAGATCTGCGCGCCCAGCACCGAATTGTGCGTGGTCTTGCCAAGCGCGTGGGCGAGCAGCACAGCCGCGGCGAAGAAGACGAAGGTCTCCAGGAAATTGCGGAACGCGCGGTCGAGGCGCCCCGCGATCCTGCCCAGCGGCGCACCGGCCTCGTCGCGCGGACCGGCCGCCCAGGGCAGACCGCGCGCGCCGACGCCGCCCATGGCCGCCAAAGCGAGCTGCACCAAGCCCAAGAGCGTCGCGCAGAACAGGCTTTGCAATTCCACCGTGCCGAATATCGAATCCATGTGTCCCTCCCGAATCGATACCGTTCGATACTATACGCTCTCGCGCCAGGCCGGGACCGGCCGCCCCAGGAAAGCTTCGAGCGCCGCGGCATCTTGCGCGTACAGCGCGCGCAGGAAGGCCGCGTCGTCCGGGGTCAGGACCGAGGGATAGTCGCGCGCCTTGGCCGGATGGCGGTGAAGCTCGGGCAGGTTGCGCGCGAACGGCGCTATTCCCAGGAACTCCGCAATGCGCGCGAGCGCGGCCGCGCGGTCGCCCAGGAACTCCTCGAATATTTCGCAATGGACGTTCGCGCGCGGCACCAGCTCCGTCATGTAAGCGACCTGGGCGCCATAGAAGCCGCGCTCGACATAGCTGAAATGGCGCTCCAGCCCCTCGGTCTCGGCCAGCGCCTGCACGCGATCCGGATAGGCGCGGATCGCCTCGGCGAAGGTCAGCGTCTCACGGCCTTCCGAATAGGTCTTCTTCCATTGCGCGAAGGCGCGGGTCACCGGATCGCGCAGCATCAGGACGATCTTGATGTCGGGGTTGTAGCGTACCAGCCTGCGGATCGCGGGGCGCCAATAGAGCGTGATCGGCGTCCCTTCGCCGCGCATCCGCGCATCGTCGGCGTCGTAGAACGCGTCGAGCGCGCGATAGTCCGGCGCGTCCCATTCGAGCGCTTCGTCGTCGAAGAAATGCGTCTCCTTCTTGCGCGCCATCTGCAGCGCCGGATGGAGCCTGAGCAGGGCGTCGAGCGTGGTGGTGCCCGACTTCTGCGCGCCGCCGACGACGAAGGCGAGCCGCTTCATGCCGAATGGGTCTTCAGGAAGGCGGCGACGATCTCGTCGACCGCGTCCGGGCGCACGTGCTGGCCGTCCTCGCGGAAGACGTCGCCGGTCATCGCGAACTCGTAGGACGGCCAATAGGTCACCGCCGGGAAGTCGCGGACGATCTGTCCCGCCACCGCGCGCAGGGTGGATTTGCTCTGCAGGTTCGCGCGCACCACGTCTTCGTCCGTCCAGGTTCGGGTCAGCGAGACCGGCGAGACCGTGAGCACGATCTTCTTGTCCGGATACGCCGCCCAGATGCGCATCAGCGTGGCGCGGAGATTGTCGTAGTTCTCCTGATATCCCGTGGCGCGGAATTGGAGGCGCGGGAATATCTCGTCCTGCTCGTTCTCAGGCCCGAGCGCGGCATAAAGGCCGGTCGCCTTGATCCGCCAGACTTCTGTCAGCCCCAGCGTGAGGATCACGACGTCGCAGGCCTCGAGGCCCGCGTCGATGCAGGCGCTGATCTTGTCGCTGAGATCGACGATGCCGTCCCGGCTGGTCGCGAAGATGTGGCGGCGCTGCGGGTCCTGGAAGGCGCGCGGCCAGCCCTTCTGCTTCGAGAACCGGAACCGGCCGACCTCCCAGAAATCCTCGGCGGTCCAGCGCCGGCGGTCGAGCGCGCGCGCGATCTCCTGGGCGATGGCGAAGGTGTCGTAGTGGTTGACGTTGTCACGCAGCGGCAGCTTGCCGGGCATCTGCGTCGCGGGATCGAAGGCGATCGAAGGATAGTCGGGAGCGACGTTCAAGCCGCGGTTCCGCAGCGCCTGGCGGATCTCGACCGCGAAGCAGCTGCCCATGGCGAAGAACTTCGTGTCCGGGCGGATGAAGCCTTCGCCGACCACCGTGATCCGCCGGCCGCGCTCGCTGCGGTCCCAGAGCGGGTTGACCTTCGGGCTTGGATCGAAGCGGGCCATGCGCGGCCACAATGGCGCATCGCCGCGCCAAAAAAAATCCCCGGAGGTCGCCCTCCGGGGAGCTCGTTTTGGCTGCGCCTGAGCTGCTTACTGCAGGCCGGGCGAGGTGGACAGCGTGCCGGTGTCGGCGCCGTTGTCGCTGAAGATGTTGTTGCCGTAGCTCGAAATGATGGCTGCGTTCTGCTGCTTGTAGCCGCCGCCCGAGTTGAACGACACCGTGGAATAGCCGACGCGCAGGACGGTCTTGTTCGTGCCGTTGGCGTTCAGGCCGACGCCGTTGCCGGTGACCTGGCTGTTGCTGACGATCACCGTCACCGGGTTGGTGTTGGTGGAGACCGAGGCCACGCCGGCGTTGGCGTTGTTGGTGACGGCGGAGTCGGAGACGTTCACCGTGATGCCGCCGCCGGTCAGGTTGCTGCCGTCTGCGCGCACGCCGATGTTGTTCTGGGTGATGACGTCATTGACGATGCTGGCGTTGACGACCGCGCTGCCCGAGGGCTGGACGAGCACGCCGGCGCCGTTGTTCGACCCGATCGCACCGGACTGGTTGATCGTCGTGTGGGCGATCGTCAGGTAGTGGGTCTGCGATGCCGACGGCTGGAACGACACGCCGTAGCCGTTGGGCGCGCCGCCGGTGAAGTTGCGGATCGCGCAGTTCTCGATCGTCAGGCTGCGGCCGGCGACGAAGCGGATGCCGTTCAGGCTGTTCGAGCCGACCGGGCCGCCGTCGATGACGAGGCCGCGGATGACGACGCTGCAGTTCGGGTCGGTGGCGCAGTTGACGGTGATGCCGTTGGTGCCGGCGACCAGGATGCCGGCCTCGCCCGCGCCTTCGTCGGCCAGGGTCATGGCCTTGGTCACGGTGACGGCACCGAAGCCGCCCGGATCGAGCGTGTCGATCTCGCCGCCCGCGGCGGTCTTGGAGATCGCGCCCGCGAAGGTCTTGCACGGGGCCGTGCGCGAGCACGGATTGACGTCGTCGCCGACGCCGGAGATCCAGGTGCGGGTCGCCTGCGCCTGCGCCAGGTTCGGCGCCAGCATCAGGCACGCGCCGATCAGCGCGAATACAATACCGGTTTTCTTCATGAGCTACCCTCCAGGTTGTGATCCGGCGCTCCCGGTATTGGGCCGCCCCCGAATGCACGCTGCGTCATGGCGCAGTATATCCAATAGCGATGAGCGCCGGAACCAGGAAAATAAGGCAAATCCGGGGTTAACACGATTGTCTCGATCGCACATATGTTTGCCGGCAAACCCTTCTACTGAAATGCGAATTCCCGGAAGGGCTGCGGCTTCATCAACGGGCGGCGGCCGTCTCCGGCGCCAGCGAGAAGCTCGCCATGATCTGTTCCGGGCTGGTGCGCGGAAAGTCCAGGGTGGGCACGAACTCCTCGGCGAACCACGGCATGGTCCGGCGGTTGAAGATATGCTTGAGGAACAGGATCACGTCGCGCGCGCCCGGCTTCGACGGCGCGTCCTGCTGATAGCAGAGCCAGAACGGCGTCTCGAAGTGCAGGCCGATGTCGAGCGGCACCAGGTCGTGCTCGAACACCGAGACGTAGCTGGGCAGAAGCGCGATGCCGGCACCCTGGCGCACCGCTTCGCACAGCGCGGCGCTGGAATTGGTGAAGTACTGGGTGCGCGCGTCCGAGGCCTGGTCGGCCATGCGCGTCATCCACGAGCCCTTGTCGATGAGATAGAGCACATAGTCGAGCAGGCGATGGCGCGTGAGCTCGGCCACCGAGCGCGGCTGGCCGAAGCGTGTGATGTAGGATTGCGACGCATAGGGCAGGAAGTGGAGCGTGCCCAGCCGCGTTGCGGCCAGGTGGGGATCGTTGGGCTCCATGTAGTGGATGGCCAGGTCGAAATGGGCGCGCTGATAAGCCTCGGCGTCGCCGCCGGTATAGGTGCGCAGCTCCACGTCGCGGCAAATCTCGAACAGGCTGGGCAGGAAGCGCGGCAGCCAATAGGTGGCCAACCCGTCGGTGGTGAACAGCTTGACCGCCTCGCTCATCGTGCGCGGCGAGCGGATGCTGTCGACCGCGCCGGTGATCGCGTTGTGCGCGACATGCAGCTGCTCGACGATGCGCAGGCCTTCGAGCGTCAGCGTCGCGCCGTTGTTCAGCCGGTCGACCAGGCGCGCGCCGATGGTCTTCTCCAGCCTCTCGACGCGGCGGCTGACGGTCGGCTGGGTCAGATTGAGCGCGGTCGCGGCCCGGCTGAAGCTTCCCATTTCTACTACAGCGAGAAGAAGTCTGAAGTCGTCCCAATCCGGCAGGCCGGCAAAGGATTGTTGGGGCTTTTCCGTATGGGCCGATACCGCGGCCGGACGTTCCAAAATGCCCATTGCTAAGAGTACCTTCTGCGAAGAAAATGATTAAAACTCGCGAGTACCGAGATGGACAAGGTTACGACCGGCAAGACTTCGTCGCCCAACAGGTATGCCGACTCGGACGAAGTGCCTCAAAATACGGTACTTCAAGCCTTTGAGCCAGGGCTGCGGGCGCCTGACGGCGCTTTCGTATTCGTGAAGAACCCGTCAGACGAAGACCTGCTGGGCATTTACGGGATGCTGCTCAAGGATATCGGACCCAACGTCGCCCCCTTCGAGGTTGTGAAATCCGTGTATGGGCACAATCCCATTTCGTTCTGGGGGGTCTATCGCGCTCAGGATGAGCGCCGGCTGTTCCCGCGCCTGGTCGGCTTCATCGCCTATCTGCCCTTGAACGAGGCCGGAAACGCAGCCTTGAAGGCGGAAAAGCTGAACGGCAAGGACCCCGACCCGGCGCTTCTGGCTAGGCCCGGAGAGGAGATTGTGACATTCTACCTGTGGGCGATCGTGACACCGGGGCTGGGCAATATCGCGTTCGCGCTCAATGCCTGGGCCATGGGCGTCGAGCTGTTCGAGAAGACGCCGATCATCGGCTGGATCTCGACCCAGTCGGCGCTGGACTCGGTGAAGCGGTCGTCGAAGACCAAGGACTACGTGGACGCCAAGATTGGCTCGACATTTGCGTTGACGTTCCCGGAGAAATTCCGGACCGAGGTGCGCGCCATGCCGATCATCGAGGGAACGAAGGCGCCGCCGCGCCGCAAGCAGGCCCGGTCCCAGCTCGAGACCCTGCTCGTGGCGACGCCCGACCAGATGGCCAAGGCCGTGGCGATCCGCGCCGCGGTCTTCATGATCGAGCAGAACTGCCCCTATGAGGAGGAGTTCGACGGCAACGACTACGCCGGCGCCCATATCCTGGGGCTGGTCGGCGGCGAGCCTGCGGCGGTGATGCGCATCCGCTATTTCGCGGGGTTCGTGAAGCTGGAGCGGCTGGCGGTGATGCCGCGCTTCCGCCGCACCCTCATCGCCAAGCAGGTGGTCGAGCACGGGCTCGAGGTGTGCCGCCGCAAGGGCTATCGGAAGATGTACGGCCAGGCGCAGACGCGGCTCGTCTCGTTCTGGAAGCGCTTCGGCTTCAAGCCGATGATGAAGAACTCCGAGCTGGTGTTCTCCGATCACGAATATGTCGAGATCGCGGGCGACATCGCGCCTCACCCGAATCCCGTTACGATGGAAAGCGATCCGCTCATGATCATCCGTCCCGAAGGAAAATGGGACGAACCCGGCGTTCTCGACCGCTCGTCGCAGCGTCCGCCGACCAACCCGCACTGAGATTTACGGTGGAAATTCTCCGTACAGAGTGCAATTGAGTGACGCGCCCGCGCGGTCTATAGTTTTCCCTTGGCGGGGCTGTTCAGATCAGAAAGTACAAGTATGCAGACGCGTCTGCTGGCGCTGAAAAGCGCTGTTCCGCCTTATGTTCTCGAGCAGAAGGACGTGGTGGTCAGGGCCGGGCAGCTCTTCGGCGAGCGCCGCGACGTCGAGCGGCTGATGCCGATCTTCGCCAATACCGGCATCGAGCGGCGCTACTCCTGCGTGCCGATCGACTGGTACACCGACGCGCACGGCTGGCAGGATCGCACCAAGCTCTATGTCGACAACGCGGTCGACCTTCTCGAGAAGGTGGCGAACGGGCTGCTCGACGAGGCGGGCTTGAGGAAGGACGACATCGACGCGATCGTCGTCTCGTCCACCACCGGCATCGCGACCCCCAGCCTGGATGCGCTGGTGATCGAGCGCATGGGACTGCGCCGCGACATCCGCCGCCTGCCGATCTTCGGGCTGGGCTGCGCCGGCGGCGTGACGGGCCTCAGCCGCGCCGCCGATCTGGCCAAGGCGCGGCCCGGCTCGCGCGTGCTGTTCCTGGTGGTCGAGCTCTGCGCGCTCACCTTCCGCAAGAACGACCTGACGAAGAGCAACTTCGTCGCCACCGCCCTGTTCGGCGACGGCGCCGCGGGCGCGATCCTGTCGACCGACGGCGACGGGCCTCGCTTCGGGCCCGCGGGAGAGCACACCTGGCCGCACTCGCTCGACATCATGGGCTGGGAGGTGGAAGAGGACGGGCTGAAGGCGCTGTTCTCGCAGAGCATCCCGACGCTGGTGACCAACGATTTCGACGAGATTCTGCAGGCCTTTCTCATCCGCAACGACTTGAAGCTCTCCGACATCGACCTCTTCGCCTGCCATCCCGGCGGCGCCAAGGTGCTCGACGCGCTCGAGGACACGTTCCGCATCGAGCGCGGCGCGCTCGTCGACAGCCGCGCGATCCTGCGCGACTTCGGCAACATGTCGGCGGTGACGGCGCTGTTCGTGCTGGAGCGCATGGACTGGCGCAGGAAGGGCCAGCGCATCCTGATGACCGCGCTCGGCCCCGGCTTCTCCGCCGTCCTCCAGCTGCTCGAGAACTGATGCGCGAGTGGGCGTACATCATCATCGGCCTCGTCGTGCTGCAGCGGCTGGCCGAGCTCGTCTATGCCGAGCGCAACACGCGGGCTCTGAAAGCACGAGGCGCGGTCGAGGTCGGTGCGGCGCATTATCCTCTGATCGTGCTGCTGCACGCCGGATGGCTGGTGGCCGTCACCCTGCTGCTGCCGGCGGACGTGCAGATCGATTGGGTGCTGATCGCGCTGTTCGTGGTGCTGCAGGGCCTGCGCGTCTGGGTGCTGGCGACGCTCGGGCCCTATTGGACGACGCGGATCATCAACCTTCCGGGGGCGCCGCTGGTCCGCCGCGGCCCCTACCGCTTCGTCAATCATCCGAACTATCTGGTGGTGTCGGCCGAGATCCTGGTGCTGCCGCTGGCCTTTCACGAATGGCTCGTCGCGGCGGTGTTCACCGTGTTGAACGCGGCCGTGCTGGCCTGGCGCATCCACCAGGAGAACGCGGCGCTGGCGGCCCGGCGCGCCTTGGACGGCAGCGCCAGGCCCGCATAGTGACGCAACGCTTGGACACAGACCCCAAGCCCGCGTAGCATTTGAGCGCTTGGGGAGTGTTCCGCGATGGTCCTCTATGGAGGTCCGTTCCTGCTTCTGGCTTCGGTGCCGGCCTTTTTCTACGGGCTCGGGGCAGCAGGACCGCTCGCGACCGTCATGCTGCTTCTGCTGGCCCTGATCGGCGCCGAGTTCGTCTCGCCCCGGGGCGACGTGATCGGGCGAAGCTCAACCCGCAACTTCCGCACGCTGTTCTATGTCTATGTGCCGCTGCAGCTCGCCTCGGTGGTGTGGGCGACGCATCTCGCGGTTGAGGTCTCCGCGCTCGGCTTTGTCGCCCTGATGCTCGGCGTCGGCATCACCACCGGCGTCTTCGGCATGCTGGCGGCGCATGAGCTGGTGCATAGCCGCAGGGACGGCGAGCGGGTGCTGGGCGCGGTGATGCTTTCGGGCATGCTCTACCGCCACTTCCGCATCGCCCATGTCCATGTCCATCACCGCTGGGCGGCGACGGAGCGCGACAGCGCCACGGCCCGATTGGGCGAGGGGTTCTATGCCTTCCTGCTGCGCACCCTGGCCGGCCAGTTCGTGGAAAGCTGGCGCTTCGAGCGCATGCGCTGCGCCGGCCGCGCGTTTTGGAAAAGCCGCATCGTGACCGACATCGCGGTGGCGCTGGTCTCGCTGGCCGCGGTGGCGGCGCTCTGGGGCTGGAAGGGCGAGCTGTTCTTCGTCGCTCAATCCTTCGTCGCGATCACGGTGCTGGAGCTGTTCAACTACATCGCCCATTACGGCCTGTTGCGCGTCGAGCTTTCGTCCGGCCGCTACGAGCCGCTGAACGACCGCCACAGCTGGAACAGCTCGAACGTGCTGGTGAATCTGCTGATCTTCAACATGGGCCGGCACAGCTATCATCACAGCAAGCCCTCGATCTCGTACCAGGACCTGCAATACGTGGCGACCGCGCCCGAGCTTCCGGCCGGCTATGCGGGCAGCATCCTGATGGCGCTGGTCCCGCCGCTATGGCGCCGGGTGATGGATCCGCGCGCCCGGCATTTCTGCGAGCCCGCGCCGTCCGGCGAGACTGCTTTGCGCGAGCCGGCCGTGCCGCTCGTCGTTGCCGCCGAATGATCTCATGACGATCCGACGGCACGGCCGCCCCAGTGTGACAAGGACGCCATGACCACACCGGCCAAGGCCTGGATCGGCTTCGCCGCCATGTGCATCGGCATGTTCATGGCCATCCTGGACATCCAGGTGGTGGCGAGCTCGCTGACCAACATCCAGGCGGCGCTGGACATCTCGGCCGACCGGATGAGCTGGATCCAGACCGGCTATCTGATCGCCGAGGTGATCGCGATCCCCTTGACCGGCTGGCTCACGCGCACCTTGTCGCTGCGCTGGATGTTCGTCGCCGCGACCTTGGGCTTTACGCTCGCGAGCCTCGGCTGCGCGTTGTGCACCAGCCTGGAGCCGCTGCTGGCGGTGCGCGTGTTCCAGGGCTTTTGCGGCGGGATGCTGATCCCCGCGGTGTTCACCTCGGCTTTCACCCAGTTCCCCGAGCGCGACCGGGTGCTGGCGACGATGATCGCGGGCACCTTCGCGATGATCGCGCCGACCATCGGCCCCGCCGTCGGCGGCTATCTGACCGAGACCTATTCCTGGCACTGGATCTTCCTGGTCAACATCCTTCCCGGCCTCGTCGTGGCGGGTCTCGTCGCCTGGGCCGTCGAGCACGAGCCGGCCGACTTGAGCGAGTTCCGCCGCATCAACTACGGCACCATCCTGCTCGCCGCGATCTTCCTGGGCAGCCTCGAGCTGCTGCTGAAAGAGGCGCCGCCGCGCGGCTGGCACGGCGATTTCGTGTATGGGCTGCTCGCCGTGTGCGGCGTGTCAGCAGTGGCGGGCGTGTGGCTGTGCCTGACCGCGCGCAACCCGTTCATCAACCTGCGCCGGTTCAACGACCTGTCTTTCGCGCTCGGCTGTGCCCTGAGCTTCGTGTTCGGGCTCGGCGTCTATGGCGCGACCTATCTGACGCCGGTGTTCTTAGGGCTGGTGCGCAACCATACGCCGCTCGCCATCGGCGAGATCATGATGGTTGCGGGCGCGGTGCAGCTGCTGTTCGCGCCGCTCGCCGCCTGGCTGGAGACGCGCATCGACCCGCGCTTGCTCACGGCCATTGGCTTCGGCGTCTTCGGCATCGGGCTGCTGCTCAACGGCTTCGAGACCACTGGGACCGACTTCGACGGGTTCTTCTGGCCGCAGGCCGTGCGCGGCGCCAGCATCATGCTCTGCCTGCTGCCTGCCACGCGGCTCGCGCTCGAGCGCTGGCCGGAAGCCGAGATCCCCGACGCCAGCGGCGTCTTCAACCTGATGCGCAACCTGGGCGGCGCGATCGGCATCGCGCTGATCGACACCATCCTGGAGCAGCGCACCCAGGGCCATGCCGACGCGCTGATCGCCCGGCTCCAGGCCCGCGACGTCGACGCCGCGCGCGAGGTCGGCATCCCCATCCGCCAGTTCCTGGAGCAGCAGGGCCCGATCGACGAGATCACCAAGGCCATCGTCGCCCCCATGGTCAAGCGCGCGGCGCTGGTGCATTCCTTCAACGAAGCCTGGATATTGATCGCGATATTGTTCGCGGTCTCGCTCCTGGCCTTGCCATTGATGCGCCGCGCCCATATCGACGATTCGGCCATGGGACCCGGCGCGCACTGATTTCGGGGATGTGAATGCGATATGTAAAGCTCGGCGCGGCCGTCGTCACCGTCCTGATCCTGCTTGCCGTCGTGGGTACGATCCTGGCCGACCGCTTGGCGCAGCCGCACGAGCCCGATCCCGCGACGATGATCGCCAAGGCCAAGGCCTATCATGCGCGCATCGTGCGCGACACCTTCGGCGTGCCGCATATCTTCGGCCACACCGATGCCGACGTGGCCTTCGGGCTGGGCTATGCGCATAGCGAGGACGACTACGCCACCATCCAGGACGTGGCGCTGGCGACGCGTGGGCATCTGGGGGCCAGCGCCGGCATGAACGCGGCGGCGGGCGACTATCTCGTCCATGCCATGCGCGTGTGGGAAACGATCGACGCGCGCTACGACCGCGACCTGTCGCCCGCGGTCAAGCGCGTGCTCGAAGGCTATGCCGACGGCGTGAACTATTACGCCGCACGCCACCCCGACCTCGTGAAGCGCGGCCTGCTGCCGCTGACCGGCAAGGACATCGCCGCCGGGTTCGTGTTCAAGACGCCGTTCTTCTATGGCTTTGCCGATACTCTGAAGCGGCTGCTGGCCGACACCCATGGCAAGCCGGCGCTGCCCATCGGCTCGAACGGCATCGCGGTCGCGCCCTCGCGCGCGGCCGACGGCGCCACGCGCCTGCTGGTCAATTCGCACCAGCCCTATACCGGACCCGTGGCATGGTACGAGGCGGTGCTCGAGAGCGACGAGGGCTGGCACGTGGCCGGCGGCTTCTTCCCCGGCTCGCCCTTCATGCTGCACGGACACAACGAGCATCTGGGCTGGGCCAATACGGTCAACGAGCCCGATCTCGTCGACATCTATCGGTTGACCGTCAATCCCAAGAACGAGAACCAATACCGGCTCGACGGCAAGTGGCGCGACTTCGATCGAAGCGACGCCGCCATACGCGTGAGCATCTTCGGGCCGCTGATCTGGACCGTGCACCGGCCGGTGCTGTTCTCGGTGCACGGCCCGGTGTTCAAGACCGACCACGGCGTCTTCGCGGTGCGCTATGCGGGCATGGGCGAGGTGCGCCAGGTCGAGCAGTACTACCGCATCGACAAAGCGCGGAACCTGGACGAATGGAAGGCGGCGATGCGGCTCCAGGCGCTGCCGTCGATCAACTACGTCTATGCCGACGAGAAAGGCAATATCGGCTATCTCTACAACGGCCAGTTCCCGGTCCGGAAGGACGGCATCGACTGGCAGGGCTATATCCCCGGCGACCGCTCAGACCTGATCCCGCATGCGCTTGTGCCCTTCGATCGCCTGCCGCAGCTATGGAATCCCAAGTCCGGCTATGTGTTCAATTCGAACAACACGCCGTTCCAGGCCACCGATCCGGCCGACGATCTGAAACCCGCCGATTATCCCAATTGGATGGGCATCCAGTCGAACATGACCAACCGCGCCTTGCGCGCGCTCGAGACCTTCGGCGCCGACAAGGCGATCACGGCCGAAGCCTTCCGCAAGTACAAGTTCGACGTCCGCTATTCCCGAAAATCCGAGGTCGCCAAGATGATCGCGGAGCTGTGCGCGCATCCCGCCGAGACCGACGTCAAACAAGGCTGCGCGGTGCTCACGAAGTGGAACTATTCCGCCGACATCCACAACCGCGCGGCCGCGCTCGCCATCCTGATGGCGGCGCCTGTCGGCCGCGCGCGCCACGATCACGACTGGTCGCTGACGCCGCTGGTCTCGCTGCGTACCGCGATGACCTTGCTGCGGGTCCACTTCGGCCGCCTCGATCCCGAATGGGGCGACGTCAACCGCTTCGAGCGCGGCACCGTCAACCTGCCCATAGACGGCGGCCCGGACACCTACCGCGCCGTTTATGGCGAACCGCAGGAGGACGGCACGCTCAAGGCCGTCGACGGCGACACGCTGATCATGTTCGTGACCTGGGACCGCAACGGCAAGCTGTCGTCGCAGAGCATCCACCAGTTCGGCTCGGCGACCCTGGACGAGCATTCGAAGCACTATGCCGACCAGGCCAGGATGTTCGTCGCGATGAAGACCAAGCCCGTGCTCTTCACATGGGACCAGCTCAAGGGTCATATCGAGGCCGACTATCACCCGGGCGATTCCCGATGACGGAGCTTTCGGTCGTCCTTCCGACCTTCAAGGAGCGCGGCAACGTCGCCGAGCTGGTGCGCCGCCTCGATGCGGCGCTTCATGGCATCGCCTGGGAAGCGATCTTCGTCGACGACAACTCGCCCGACGGCACGGCGGACGCGGTGAAGGAGATGGCCGCGACCGATCCGCGCGTGCGCTGCCTCAAGCGCATCGGACGGCGCGGGCTCGCCGGCGCCTGCATCGAGGGCATGCTGTCCTCCAGCGCCGCAGTCGTCGCCGTGATGGACGCCGATCTGCAGCATGACGAGACCGCGTTGCCTGCGATGCTGGAGAAGATCCGCGGCGGCGCGGACCTGGTGGCGGCGACGCGCTATGTCGAGGGCGGCAGCGCGGAATCCTTCGGCGAGGCGCGGGGCGCGATCAGCCGTCTCGCCACCCGCATCACCCACGGTCTGCTCGGCATCTCGCTGAGCGACCCGATGAGCGGTTTCTTTATGATGCGCCGCGACAAGTTCGACCAGGTGGCGCCGCGCCTGACGCCGGCGGGCTTCAAGATCCTGCTCGACATCGCGACCGCGGGCAGCGACCTGAAGATCGCAGAGCAGCCCTTCGTCTTCGGCACCCGTCATTCCGGCGAAAGCAAGTTCAACGCCCAGGTCGGCATCGAGTTCTTGGGCCTGCTCGGCGCCAAGCTCAGCGGCGGGCTCGTCGATCCGCGCTTCATCTTCTTCGTGCTGGTCGGCGCGCTGGGCCTGGTGGTGCATCTGCTGGTGCTGAAGGCGGCGCTGCCGTCGACGCCGTTCTGGGTCGCCCAATCGATCGCGACCTTCGCGGCGATGACCAGCAACTTCTTCCTGAACAACGAGCTCACCTATCGCGACCGCCGTCTCAAGGGCTGGTCGATGCTCTGGGGCTTCATCGCCTTCTGCCTGTTCTGTGCCGCAGGCGCGCTCACCAATATCGGCCTGGCGTCGTGGCTGTTCAGCGCCGAGCGCGAGACCTGGTGGGTCGCGGGCGCGGCCGGCGCCCTGATGGGCGCGTTCTGGAACTATGCGATGTCGAGCCTCTTCGTGTGGCGCACGCGATGAGAAGCCCCATCGCGTTGGCGGTCGCGGCGCTGGTCCTGCTGCGCTTCGTCGCCGGCGCGGTGCTGCCGCTCTCCGCCGACGAGGCCTATTACTGGCTGTGGTCCAAACATCTGGCGGCGGGCTATTACGACCATCCGCCGATGATCGCCTGGCTCATTCGCGCCGGCACGCCGGCGTTCGGCGACACCGCGTTCGGCGTGCGCGCTGTGCCGCTGCTGACCGGCATCGGCGCGACCTGGTGCGTGTGGCGCGTCGGCGGCGTGCGCGCCGCGCTGCTGTTCAACCTCATGCTGATGACCGCGGTCGAGACCATGGCCGCGACGCCGGACGCGCCCCTGATCGCGGCCGCCGCGGCATTTCTCTACGCCCTGGCCAGGGTCGAGGACGATCCGAAGTGGTGGCTCGCCGTCGGTGCCGCAGGCGGATTGGCGCTGCTGTCGAAATACACCGGCTTCTTCTTAGGCTTGGGCGCGCTCGCCTGGATCGTGTTCGCAAGCAGGCGCTGGCTGCTCTCGCCCTGGCCCTATCTCGGCGCGGTGCTGGCCTTCGCGATCTTCGCGCCGAACATCTGGTGGAACGCGACGCATCACTGGATGACCTTCGCCTTCCAGTTCGGCCGCGTCGGCGCGGGCCATTTCACCTTGCGCTTCCTGTTCGAGTTCCTGGGCGCCCAGCTGCTGCTCGCCTCGCCCCTCATCCTGATTGCCGGCGTGTGGGGCTTGAAGCGCGACGCGCTGCTGGCGGCGCTGGTGCTTCCGGCCGTCGCCTATTTCGCCGTCCATTCGCTGCACGACCGGGTGCAGGGCAATTGGCCGTGCTTCCTGTACCCGATGCTCGCGGTCGCCGCGGCGCAGGTGCGCATCCGCTTCACCGCGACGGTCGCCGCCGTGGTCCTTGCCGCCTGCTATCTGCAAGTGCTGTTCGACATCGTGCCGCTCGGGCGCAAGGACCCGGGCTCGCGCCTGCTCGCCTACGGCATGGACGACGCCGTGCGGCAGATCGAGCAGGGTCACCCGGCCGCGATCCTCACCACCGACTACGCGACGACGTCCTGGCTGCGCTTCTACGGCCATGTGCCGGTGATCCAGATGAACGAGCCGCAGCGCGGGTTGGGCGGCCCGGTACCGGCAGGACGTCTTGTCTATGTGACCGAGCGGGAGCGCGACCGTCACGAAGTGTTCAAATCGGCCGTGCCGCAGCCGGCCGTCGTCCGCCGCCGGGGCGGCGTCGAGGTGGCGCGTTACGATTGCTATTTGCTAAGCCCATAAAAGCGCAACGCCGGCTCGGAGGGGCCAGAGCCGGCGTCGCTCACAACGGGACAAATGAGCGGACACCCGATGCGGGCTGTCGAAGGGGCTGGGGCGTACCGAAAAGGACGTCCGCTCGCATATAAGAACACCCGCGCCCGAAAGCGGTTCCGGGAACTTCCAACTTTTTTCCGCTTTTTTTGCAGCGCTCGCGGGGGTATGACCCGCCACGTTGGAACCCGGGACGAATTTCCATGTCAGATCAATTCGATGCCCCCTTCGATGCGATTGTCATCGGCGGCGGGCCGGGCGGCTATAACGCCGCCATCCGGCTCGGCCAGTTGGGGCTCAAGACGGCGTGCGTCGATGCGCGGGGCACGTTCGGCGGCACCTGTCTGAACGTCGGCTGCATCCCGTCGAAGGCCTTGCTGCATGCCAGCGAGCGCTTCGACGAGGCGGGGCACGGCTTCGCCAGGCTCGGCATCAAGGCGCAGGTCGAGCTCGACCTCCCCGCCATGATGACCCACAAGACCAAGGTCGTGGGCGAGCTGACCAAGGGTGTCGAGTTCCTGCTCAAGAAGAACAAGGCTGAGGCGATCGTGGGGCAAGGCCGCATCGCCGCCCCCGGCAAGGTCGAGGTGAAGCAGGCCGACGGCTCGGTGCGCACGCTCCAGACCCGGCACATCGTCGTCGCCACGGGTTCGGACGTGATGCCGCTGCCGGGCGTCGCCATCGACGAGGAGCGCATCGTGTCCTCGACCGGCGCGCTGGCGCTGAGACAGGTTCCCAAGCGGCTGCTGGTCGTGGGCGGCGGCTATATCGGGCTCGAGCTCGGCTCGGTGTGGCGCCGGCTCGGCGCCGAGGTCACGGTCGTCGAGTTCCTCGACCGCATCACGCCGGGCCTCGACGGCGAGGTGGGCAAGCAGTTCCAGCGCATCCTGAGCCGCCAGGGCATGAAGTTCCAGCTCTCGACCAAGGTGGTGGACGTCGAGAAGTCCGGCGACGCGCTGAAGGTGAGCGTCGAACCGGCGGCGGGCGGCGAGCGCCAGACGATCGAGACCGACGTGATGCTCGTCTCCATCGGACGCCGTCCGTATACGGAAGGCTTGGGGCTGGCCGAGGTCGGCGTGAAGCTCGACGGCAAAGGCCGTGTCGTCACCGATGCGCATTTCAGGACCGCCGTGGGCGGTATTTGGGCCGTCGGCGACTGCCGCGAGGGCGCGATGCTGGCGCACAAGGCCGAGGACGAGGCGGTGGCCTGCGCCGAAAACATCGCGGGCCGAAAGGGCCATGTGAACTACGACGCCATCCCGGCCGTGGTCTATACCGCGCCGGAAGTGGCCTCGGTCGGCAAGACCGAAGAGGAGCTGAAGGCCGCGGGCGTCGCCTACAAGACCGGCAAGTTCCCCTTCACCGCCAATGCCCGCGCCAAGACCATCGCCGCGACCGAGGGCTTCGCCAAGGTGCTGGCGGACGCAGCCACCGACCGCGTGCTCGGCGTGCATATCCTGGGCGCGGAAGCCGGCAACCTCATCGCCGAGGCCGCGCTGGCAATAGAGTTCGGCGCCGCCAGCGAGGACATCGCGCGCACCAGCCATGCGCATCCCACTTTGGCCGAGGCCGTGCGCCAGGCCGCGATGGGCGTCGAAGGCTGGACGATGCAGATGTGACGGCGCGAAGGCGCCGCGAAGGCGGCGATCAAGACGAGATGTGCTCCGGCCTCACGCCGACGCCTATGAAGCGCGCGGGCCAGCGGCGCAACCATGGCCAGCGGCGAAGCGCGTAGAGTATCCAAGGCGGCTTCGGCGTCTGGCGCGCGCGCAGGTTCGGCGCCAGCACGCGGTTCTGGACCTGCACCTGGAACCACTGCGTGACGCGCGTCGGCCATTGGCGCCGCCTCTGCACCTTGTCGAGGTCGCTCAGGCGCGGCGTGCGCTCGTGCAGGACGGGCGCGAGGATGTTCGCCGCCGCCACCGCGTCCTGGATCGCGAGATTGATGCCGACGCCGCCCACCGGCGACATCGCATGCGCCGCATCGCCGATGCAGATCAGGCCGCGCCGCGCCCAGCGTGTCAGCCGGTCGACCTTCACGGTCAAGAGGCTGACGTCGTCGAAGCTCTGGATTGCCTCGACGCGGTCGCGCGCGAAGCCGGCCACGGTCCTCAAGCGCGCGCGGAAGCCCGTCATCCCTTCCGCCTTCATCGTGTTGAAGGCGCCCTTGGGGATGACGAGCGCGCACTGCCAATAGTCGCCGCGATAGAGCATGATGAAGAAGTCGCCGCCCTGGAAGCGCGCCACCGGCTCGGTCGGATCGCCCTGCGCGACCGGGAGCCGCAGCCACAAGACGTCGAACGGCGCGCCGATGTCCTTGGACTTCAGGTTGGACTTGGCGCGCACGAGCGAGTGCCGGCCGTCGGCGCCGATGACGAGGCGGCTGCGGATCTCGTAGAGCCCTTCCGGCGTCTTGGCGATCAGGCCGGCGATGCGGCCGCGCTTGGCGAGCAGGTCGACCGCTTCTGCCTCCATCATCAGAAGGAAGTTCGGCAGCTTGCGCGCCTCCTTCGAGAGGAAGTCGAGGAAGTCCCATTGCGGCATCAGGACCAGGAAATTGCACGCGGTCGTCAGCTGCGTGAAGTCGCCGACCGGAAAGCTCTCCTTGCCGATCTCGACCGACATCTGGCGCACCTCGCTGTGCGGCCGGGCCAGGAACCGGTCGAGCAGGCCGAGCTCGGCCACCAGTTCCAGCGTCGAGGGATGGATGGTGTCGCCGCGGAAATCGCGCAGGAAGTCCTTGTGCTTCTCGAGCACGACCACGTCGATGCCGGCGCGGGCGAGCAACAGCCCCGCCATCATGCCGGCCGGACCGCCGCCGGCGATCACGACATGCGTGTTGAGCATCTCCATCCGGTATCATTATATGGCTTATGGTTAAGGGACCGTCCATGCGCCCCAATGCATTGAAAGACCTGTGGAAGGCCGGCCGCGGGGCCGACAATTTCTGGCTCTGCCTGCCTTCGGCCCTGGGTGCCGAGATCGCCGCGCATCAGGGCTGGGACAGCATCCTGATCGACATGCAGCACGGCCAGATCGGCTACGAGGCGATGTGCGCGATGGTGCTGGCCGTCTCCACGACCACGACCGTGCCGCTGGTGCGCGTGCCCTGGAACGAGCCCGGCGACGTGATGCGCGCGCTCGACGCGGGGGCCTATGGGGTCATGTGCCCGAGCGTCGAGACCGAAGACGAGTGCCGCCGCTTCGTCGGCGCCTGCCGCTATGCGCCCTTGGGCTATCGCAGCGTCGGGCCGCGCCGCGCGATGCTCTATGCCGGCAGCGACTACGTCGCCCAGGCCAACGACACGGTGCTCGCCATCGTGCAGATCGAGACGAAGAGCGGCCTCGACAATCTCGATGCCATCGCCGCCGTGCCGGGCCTCGACATGGTCTATGTCGGTCCCAGCGACTTGGGCCTTTCGCTCGGCCGTGCGGTCAAGGCCGACCAGACGGATCCCGTCGTCGTCGCGGCGATCGACGCGGTGCTCGCCGGCGCCCGCCGCGCGGGCATCAAGGGCGGCATCTTCTGCAAGAGCGTCGGCTATGCCCGCGCCATGGCCGAAAAGGGCTTCGACCTGGTGACGGTGGAGTCCGACGAGGGACTCTTGATGCTGGGCGGCGAAAGGCTGGCGAAGTTCCGCGAAACCGTGTAACGCTTGTCCCGCAACGTTCAGAAAGGAGGTGATCCAGTGTCTCATTGTCATTGCCTGCGGAAGGCCGAAACCGCGACCTGGATTCTGACGTTCCGGGGGATGAGCGCTTAAGCGGCGCCTACGGTTTGCCGACGCAGTCGGACAATGGAAGGGCCGTCCCGGTGGGGCGGCCCTTCTTGTTTCGCTGGCTTGTTTCGCTGGCTCGTTTCGCCGGCTTGTTCCGCTGGCGCGGTTCTCGCTGGCTTGTTTTCAGGTCCCGGTTGGGCGAATCTCCCACTCCAACCTCGGGGGACTCCATGCAGAAGATTTTCGCCGTGATCGCGATCGGTGCCGCCCTTGCGCTTTCGGGCTGCGGCAAGAAGGACGAGAAGACCGTCTACAGCGACGGCAAGAACACCGTCTCGACGTCCGAGTCCGGGGACCACATGACCATCACCGGCCAGAACGGCGACAAGGCCGAGTTCAGCTCCGGCGCCTCCGCCGCCGCCAAGCTGCCCGCCTATGCGCCGCTCTATCCCGGCGCCAGCGTGACCTCGAGCTTCACCGGCAGCGGCAAGGACGGCTCGGGCGGCGTGGTGGCCTTCCACACCAAGGCCGCGCCCGCCGACGTCATCGCCTTCTACAAGGACAAGACGGCGGCCGGCGGCCTCGCCCAGTCGATGAACGCCGACATGAACGGCACCTTGATGTTCGCGGCCTCGAAGGACGGCGACAAGACGTCGATCTCCGTCACCGCCACCAAGGGCACCGACGGCACCGACGCGCAGATCACCTGGGGGACAAAGTAAGCGCGGGCGACCAAGCAAGCCTTGGGGGCCAAGTAGGCGTGGGAACCAAGTAAAGCGTGAGGACTGAGTAAAGCGTGAGGACCAAGTAGCTTTTTCTCAGTTGCCGAACAGGCCCGAGAGGAAGCCCTTCTTCTTTTCCTCTTTCTTCTTCGCCGGCTCCGCCTGCGCCCGCGCGGCAGGCGCGGGCTGGGCTTCGGCAGGCGCAGGAGCGGCGCCGACCGGCGACGGACCCATGGTCAGGCTGGCCGGCGTCGGCAGAGGCGGCTCGACCTGGGCGACGCGCAGCGGGTTGGGCGTCGGCATCACCTCGACGCCGGCCTTGGCGCCGTTGAGCGTCAGGGCCACCTGGACCTCGCAGCGTCCGATCCCCGAATCCGAGGTGTCGTGCACTTCGACGCCGCCCACGAAGTCGGCCAGCGACGGCTTGTTGCCGGCGAGCGCCGCGGCGAAGACCAGGTCCGCCGAGGTGCAGAAATCGCGCGAATTGTGGACGCGCTTGATCTCGGCCTTGGACGCCATGTTGGTCTTGAAGAGGTTGTACTGGGCGTCGCCGCGCGACGGCCCATAGATGCGTTTGAACAGGGTCAGGAGCTTGCTGTCCGAGCGGCGCAGCTCCGGGCCGTAGGTGGTCTGGAAGGCGTTGAACTTCTCGACCCATTCATGGCCGCAGCCGAGCGCGGAATCCATCAGCTCCTGCTGGATGGCGGCGGTCTGCAGCGCGCTCACCTCGCCGGCATCGGCGCATTGCGACACGCGCGCGGCCAGCGCCTGGGTCGTCATCGAACAGATCGCAAGCAGGCACACCCCAGTCTTGAAGGTCTTTCCCATTGTTTTGTCTCGTTGTTCGGCAGCCGTCGTAACCATAGCATCGCCCTGAAGCCGGTTGCGAATCATTCGGCTGCGGATTGTTAAGATTGTGGATCGGCTATGGGCGCGCTTTCACACATCAAGGTTCTGGACCTGTCCCGCGTGCTCGCGGCGCCCTGGGCCACGCAAATCCTGGGCGATCTCGGCGCGGAAATCATCAAGATCGAGAAGCCGGGCGAGGGGGACGAGACGCGTCACTTTGGCCCACCTTTCGTCAAGACGGCGGATGGGGCCAAGGGCGACGCGACGTATTTCCTCGCGGCCAACCGCAACAAGAAGTCGGTGACCGTCGATCTGGCGCGGCCCGAAGGTGCCGCCCTGATCCGCAGGCTGGCGCGCCGCGCCCATGTCGTGGTCGAGAACTTCAAGACCGGGTCGCTCGCCCGTTACGGCCTCGACTACGAAAGCCTGAGCGCCGAGAACCCGGCGCTGATCTATTGCTCGCTCACCGGCTTCGGCCACGACGGGCCCAAGAAGGACAAGGCGGGCTACGACTACCTGATCCAGGGCATGGGGGGCCTCATGAGCGTGACCGGCCAGCCGGATGGGGCCGCCGGGGCCGAGCCGATGAAGGTCGGCGTCGCGGTCAGCGACCTGGTGACCGGGCTCTACACCGCCATCGCCGTCCTGGCGGCGCTGCTGCACCAGGCGCGCACGGGCGAGGGCCAGATGCTCGACATGGCGCTATTCGACTGCCAGGCGGCGGCGCTGGCCAATCAGGCGACGAACTATCTGGTGGGCGGCATGCTGCCGACGCGGCTCGGCAATGCCCATCCCAACATCGTGCCCTATCAGGTGTTCCGGGTGTCGGACGGCCATCTCATCCTGGCCGTCGCCAACGACCGGCAATTCGCGAGCTTCGCCAAGGCCGCCGGCCTGGAGCGGCTGGCCGGCGATGCGCGGTTCGCGACCAATGCCGAGCGCGTCGCGCATCGCGCCGAGCTGATCGCGCTTCTCGAGCCCGTCATGGCCGCGCGCAGCCTTGGCCAGTGGATCGACGCGCTCGAAGCCGCCAACGTCCCCTGCGGCGCCATCAACCGCATCGACCAGGTCTTCGCCGACCCGCAGGCGATCGCGCGCGGGCTGACCGTCGCCATGGCGCATGCCACGGGACCGATGGAGCTGGTTGCGAGTCCCTTGCGTCTTTCCGGGACGCCGGTCGAATACCGCAGCGCACCGCCGCTGCTTGGCGAGCATACGAACGAAGTCTTGCGCGAAGTGTTAGCCATTCCGGACGGCGAGATCGAAGCCTTGCGGCGCGCGGGCGTGGTCTGAAGGTCTTTTACGGATCGGCGCAACCAATCCTTCAAGCCTCGCGTTTAGCCTTCAAGTGGGAGGCTTAACGTGCGACGGATTCTTCTGGCAGCTCCGGCCTTGTCGCTCACGGCGAGCCTCGCCGTCGCCGCCCCCGTGGACGACTTCGCCCGCATCGGCCATCACCGCGAGAGCCGCGCGTTCTGGCTCGCCAATGACCAAGCCTTTCCCAACCGCCAGGACCAGGCCAGACCCGCGCCGCCCAAATTCACCAAGACCTATATGGACGGCATCGTGCGGCGCTTCGGGCCGTCGAGCGGACATATGGATTTCTTCGACCGCAAGCTCGGCGGCGCCTATGGGCCGGCCTTGGCGGGCACCGTCGACGGCGGCGCGGCCAAGCTGGTGCTGCGCTGGGATCTGGGCCAATAGAAGTAGAGCCAGGGCCGCTAGAAGCGCCTTTCCTCCGCCATCATCGTCTTGTATTGCTCAGCCCTCGATATCCCTGGGGTGAACAGCCATGTCGTACAAGGTCGCCGTTGTCGGCGCGACCGGCAATGTCGGACGCGAGATGCTCAACGTCCTCGTCGAGCGCAAGTTTCCGGCGAGCGAGGTCGTGGCGCTGGCGTCCACGCGCTCCAACGGCAAGGAGGTCTCGTTCGGCGACGGCGTGCTGAAGGTCAAGGCGCTCGACTATTACGACTTCAAGGGCGTCGACCTCTGCCTGATGAGCGCGGGCGGCAGGATCTCCAAGGAATGGTCGCCCAAGATCGCCGCCGCGGGCGCCGTCGTCATCGACAATTCCAGCGCCTGGCGCATGGACCGCGACGTGCCGCTGGTGGTGCCCGAGGTGAACGCCGACGCGCTCGGCCAGATGAAGAAGGGCATCATCGCCAACCCCAACTGCTCGACCATCCAGCTCGTCGTGGCTTTGAAGCCGTTGAACGACGAGGCCAAGATCAAGCGCGTCATCGTCTCGACCTACCAGTCGGTATCCGGCACGGGGAAGGAGGCGATGGACGAGCTCTTCACCCAGACGCGCGCGGTCTTCGTCGCCGATCCGATCGAGGCCAACGTGTACCCCAAGCAGATCGCCTTCAACGTCATCCCGCATGGCGGCGACTTCCTCGACTCGGGCTTCACCACCGAGGAGTTCAAGATGATGGTCGAGACCAACAAGATCCTCGACCCCGACATCCAGCTCACCTGCACCGTCGTGCGCGTGCCGGTCTTCGTCGGCCATTCGGAATCGGTGAACGTCGAGTTCGAGCGGCCGATCACCGCCGAGCGCGCGCGCCAGATCCTGCGTGCCGCGCCGGGCGTGCTCGTCGTCGACAAGCGCGAGCCCGGCGGCTACGTCACGCCGCTCGAATGCGTCGGCGAGGATGCGACCTTCGTCAGCCGCATCCGCAAGGATCCGACCGTCGAGCACGGCCTGCACATGTGGATCGTCAGCGACAACCTGCGCAAGGGCGCGGCGCTGAACGCGGTGCAGATCGCCGAATGCATGATCAACCGCAAGATGCTGAAGGCGGCGTAGTGCTTGGCCGCGGGCCATGGCATGATGTCGCCATGACCCAGGACGAGTTCGCTTCCCTTCTCCAGCGCTTCGCCGCGGCCGCGACGGCGGGCGACGGGCATGGGCTGGCGCTCTGCTTCACGCCGGACGGCGTCTATCACGACTACATCTACGGCCCGCATCGCGGACGCGAGGCGATCGCCGACATGCTGGTCAACCTGTTCCACCGCGACGCCGCGGAATACGACTGGACCTTCTTCGATCCCGTGTGCAGCGGCGACACGGCTTACGCGCGCTCGCTGTCGCGCTTCGTCTCGGCCATTCCGGAATTCAAGGGCAACGAGGTGGTGATCGACGGCATCAGCCGCTTCGTGCTGAAGGACGGCCACGTCGCCGAATACCACGAGAGCGTGAACGGCGGCGTCGCCCAAAGCCAGCTGGGCGTGGCGCCCGAGCGCATGGCCAAGGTCATGGCCAAATGGACTAGGCGGCTCTTGGGGCAGGCCGAGGTCGGGGCCTATCGCGCCGCCGCGCGCGCCCGCTATATAGGCGGCGGCTGAGTTCAAGGAATCCCATGGCGATCCGTCCGCGCCGCTCCGTCCTGTACATGCCGGGCTCCAACCCGCGCGCGCTCGAAAAGGCGCGCTCGCTGCCCGCCGACGCGCTGATCCTCGACCTCGAAGACGCGGTCGCGCCCGACGCCAAGGAGGTGGCGCGCGCGCAGGTCGCCGACGCCGTCGCCGCGAAAGGCTTCGGCAAGCGCGAGGTGATCGTGCGGGTCAATGCGCCGTCGACGCCCTGGGGCGAGGCGGATTTCGCCGCCGCGGCGGCGGCCCGGCCCGACGCGATCCTGGTGCCGAAGGTCTCGACGCTTCAAGAACTGCACCGGGCCGAATACCTGATGGGCGAATCCGACATCGACCTGTGGGCGATGATCGAGACGCCGCTCGCGATCCTGAACCTCGCGTCGCTGGCGGCGGCGGGCGGACGGCTCGCCTGCTTCGTCATGGGCACCAACGATCTGGTCAAGGAGCTGCGCGGCGAGCATGTGAAGGACCGCGCCAATCTTGGCCCGGCGCTGTCCTTGAGCGTGCTCGCGGCGCGCGCCAACGATCTCGGCGTCATCGACGGCGTGTTCAACGACATCGAGGACGCGGCCGGCCTCGAAGCGCATTGCCGCCAGGCCAAGGCCTTCGGCTTCGACGGCAAGACGGTGATCCATCCAAGCCAGGTCGCCACCGCCAACGCGGTCTTCGCGCCGTCTGCGCAAGAGGTCGAAGCCGCGCGCAAGGTCATCGCGGCCTTCGCGCTGCCGGAGAACAAGAACAAGGGCGCGATCAAGCTCGACGGCCGCATGGTCGAGCTTCTGCACGCCGAGATGGCGCGCCGCACCGTGGCGATGGCCGACGCCATCGAGGCGCTCGCGTGAGCGGGGGCAACTTCTTCGAGGACTTCCGGCTCGGCCAGGTGTTCGAGCACGCGCCGTCGCGCAAGCTGACCGAAGGCGACGCGGCAGTCTACAAGGCGATCTACGGCTCGCTGTTCGAAAGCGAGACCTTGGACCAGCTGCTCGTCTTCCACACCGTCTTCGGCATGAGCGTGGGCGACGTGTCGCTGAACGCGGTCGCCAATCTGGGCTATGCCGAGTGCCGGTTCCTTCAGCCCGTCCTGCCGGGCACGCGGCTGCGCGCCGTGTCGCAGGTGATCGGGCTGAAAGAGAACTCCGACCGCAAGACCGGCATCGTCTATGTGCGCACCAGGGGCTTCGCCGACGGCGCGGTCGAGGCGCTCACCTTCGCGCGCTGGGTGATGGTGAGGAAACGTAACGAGTCCGCGCCCGCGCCGGAAACGGTAGTGCCGGAGCTGGCGCGTGCCGTCGCGGCGCCGCATGCGCCGGGCGGCTGCGAAAGCTTCGCGGTGGGGCAGAAGATCGACCATGTCGACGGCACCACCATCGCGGAAGCCGAGCATGCGATGGCCACGCGGCTGTTCAACAACACCGCGAGAGTGCACTTCAATCAGTATACGGAAAGCAAGGGCCGCTTCGGCAAGCGGCTGGTCTATGGCGGCCACGTGATCTCGATCGCGCGCGCGCTGTCGTTCAACGGGCTGGAAGGCACCGACCTCGAGGCGATCAACGGCGGACGGCACGCGGCGCCGGTCTTCGCGGGCGACACGATCTTCGCCTGGTCGGAGGTCCTAGACGTGCAAGGCGCGGCCTTGCGCCTGCGCACCCGCGCGACCAAGGACCTGCCTTGCGACGCCTTCCCCGAGACGGACGGCGTGGTGCTCGATCTCGACTATTGGGCGGTCTTGCGCCGGTGACGTCGTTTCTTTCCCGCTACCGCAGGGCCGTCGCAAGCGGCATGCTCAAGCCCGATCCGGCGCAGGAGCGCGTGGCCGCGAAGCTGCAGGCGCTGATCACCGCGCTCAAATCCTATCGGCCCGGGCGCTGGTTCGGCGCAGGCACGCCGCCGCGCGGCCTTTACATCTTCGGCGACGTCGGCCGCGGCAAGACCATGCTGATGGATATGTTCTTCGAGGCCGCGCCGGCCACGCCCAAGCGCCGCATCCACTTCAATCCCTTCATGCTCGAGACCCATGCGCGCCTGCATGAAGAGCGCCGCAAGGCCGCCAGCGTCGACGCCATCCTGCCCGTCGCCAAGCAGATCGCCGACGAGACGCGGCTGCTCTGTTTCGACGAGTTCCAGGTCGGCGATGTCGCCGACGCGATGATCTTGGGGAGGCTGTTCGAGCAGCTCCTCGATCGCGGCGTGGTGATCATGGCGACCTCGAACACGCCGCCCGAGCGGCTTTACGAAGGCGGCCTCAACCGTCAGCTCTTCCTGCCGTTCATCGATCTCATCCGCGGGCGCCTCGACGTCGTCGAGCTGAACGGCCCGACCGACTATCGCCGCATCCTGATCGGCGAGCTGAACGTCTATCTGACGCCGCTCGGGCCCGAAACCGACGCGGCGATGGACGAGGACTGGAAGAAGCTGACCGGCCGCGAGGGCGGCGAGCCGATGACCCTGACCGTGCTCGGCCGTCCCGTCCACGTGCCCCGCCAGGCCAAAGGCGTCGCGCGCTTCGCCTTCGCCGATCTCTGCCTGCAGCCGCTGGCCGCGGCCGACTACCTCGCGGTCGCGCGCGCGTTCCACACGCTGCTCATCGATAGCATTCCGCAGATGGGCCCCGACATGCGCGACGCCGCGCGACGGTTCACGCTCTTGATCGACACGCTCTATGACGAGGGCATCAAGCTCGTCTGCTCGGCCGCGGTGCCGCCCGACAAGCTTTACCTCGAGGGGGACAACTCGGCCGCGTTCCAGCGCACGGTGTCGCGCCTGATCGAGATGCAGTCGCGCGAATATCTGGCTCTTGAGCGGCGCGCGAACGTGCCTACATAATCGGACGATGACCTCCGATCTCGTCACCGTGACCCTCGTGATCCTGGCCGCGATCCTGCTCACCTCGCCGTGGTCGCTCCGGCAGCTTCGCCGCTTCGACCAGGGCAACCGCGAGCGCATCGAGGCGGAGACCCGCGACCGGCGCGACACCAACGCCCATTTCCGCCACACCCTCGAGCTCGCCGAGGAGCAGGTCGAGGACGTCTCGTCGATCACGATCTCCGACCCGCGCACCGGCAACCCGGTCAAGCGCTGGCTGTTCGAGGGCGAGCAGTTCATGAACGAGGACGATGCCCGGGCCGTGCGCGCCGAGAAGCTGCGCGCCATCGCGATCGGCTACTATCGCGAGCTTCCCGCGGCGCTGGCGGCGCGCGAGGACGACAAGCTGCGCTCCAACTGAATTCCGGCGCGCAATTTTTCGGGCGATCGCTGCGCTTTCGCCCGATTGCGCTTATGCCGCTTCACCGCGCATCAGCCGCGGCAGCTTGCCGACGTCGCCGCCGGCATGGCGCATGAAGAAGCGCCGCGCCGGCCCGATGCGGTCGACGATGCCCATGCCCAGATCGCGCAGGTGCCGGATCGGCGTCACGTCGTTGGAGAACAGCCGCGTCAGCGCGTCGGTCGCAACACCCAGAGCAAACGAGTCGAAGCGCCGCCAGCGCTCGTAACGCTTCAGCGCGTCGAGCGCGCCGAAGTCCAGGCCCAGCCGTGCAGCATCGAGCACGGTCTCGCTCAACGCGGCCGCGTCCTTGAGGCCGAGGTTCAAGCCCTGTCCCGCGATCGGATGGATGCCGTGCGCCGCGTCGCCTGCGAGCGCGAAGCGCGGGCGCACGTAATCGCGCGCCAGGTGGAACTTGAGCGGATAGGACCAGCGCGGCCCGGTCGCGCGCGTCCTGCCCAGATGCGCGCCGAAGCGCTGCGCGATCTCGGCGTCGAACGCGGCTTCGTCCAGCTTCATCATGCGCGGCGCCAGATCGCTACGCTCGGTCCATACCAGCGACGAGCGGTTGCCCGTCATCGGCAGGATCGCGAACGGGCCCGCGGGCAGGAAATGCTCGTAGGCGACGCCGCGATGCGGCCGCTCGTGCTCGACGGTGGCGACGATTCCCGTTTGCGGATAGTCCCAGCCGACGACGCCGATGCCCATGCGCTCGCGCATCGCCGACTCGCGGCCGTCGGCGGCGACGGCCAACCGTGCTTCGACCGTCTCGCCGGTGTTCAAGGTCGCGGCGATGCCGTGCAAGCCGGCTTTCAGATCCGCAAGCGACGTCCGCTCGATCGGCGCGAGGTTCGGCGTCGCATCGACGGTCGCGAACAACGCCGCCCGGATGTGGCGGTTCTCGGCGATATGTCCCAGCGGCGTGCCGGCCTCGGCGCCGTCGAAATGCAGCGAGAACGGCGAGGGGGCGCGGCCCACGGCCCCGTCTGTGACCAGGATGTCCCCGATCGGATGCGCGTGCGGCGCCAGATGCTCCCACACGCCCAGCGCGCGATACATGCGCACCGCCGCATAGCTGAGCGCGCTCACCCGCCCGTCGAACGCCGCGCCCGTCACCGTGCCGCGCGGCAGCGGATCGGCGACCGCGACCTTCAGCCCGCCTTGCGCAAGCGCCAGGCCCAGGGTCAGCCCGACCATGCCGCCGCCGCCGATGATCACGTCGCAGGACTTCGCCATGCCGTTCGCTTCCCACGCCCTGGGGACGGGCGTCAACGCTCAAACTTTAAGCGCTTGGAGCGGAATTTGAGCAGGGCACTTCGCCGCGCATGGAAATCTCAAGCGGAATCAACGGCTCCGGCTCGGCACGCTTCTTGAGTTGCGCGAGGTCATGACCAAGTTCGACAGCGGCGACACCGCCTGGATGCTCGTTTCGAGCGCGCTGGTGATGCTGATGACGATCCCGGGGCTCGCGCTCTTCTATGGCGGCATGGTGCGCAAGAAGAACGTGCTGGCGACGCTCGCGCAAAGCTTCGCCGCGACCGCGCTCGTCACCGTGCTGTGGGTGGCGGCCGGCTATTCGCTCGCCTTCGCCAGGGGCGGCGCGTTCGTCGGCGGCGCGTCGTATCTGCTGCTCGGTCCGATGGGCATGGACTCCGCGAACCCGCTCGCGCCCACGATCCCCGAGTCGGTCTATCTGCTGTTCCAGATGACCTTCGCGATCATCACGCCGGCGCTGATCGCCGGCGCCTTCGCCGACCGCATGAAATTCTCGGCCTATCTGTGGTTCACCGGCGCTTGGCTGATCCTGGTTTATTGCCCGGTGGCGCATTGGGTGTGGGGCGGTGGATGGCTCGGACGGCTCGGCGCGCTCGACTATGCCGGTGGCACGGTGGTGCATCTGAACGCGGGCACCGCGGGCCTCGTCGCCTGCCTGGTGCTCGGGCCGCGGCGCGGGTTCAAGACCGAGAACATGGCGCCGCACAATCTGGTGCTCAGCGTCATCGGCGCCTCGCTGCTCTGGGTCGGCTGGTTCGGGTTCAACGCCGGCTCGGCGGGCGCCGCAAATGCAAACGCCGGCATGGCCGCGGTCGCGACCCAGATCGCCGCCGCCGCGGCCGCGCTGTCCTGGACCGCGATGGAATGGGCGTTGGCCGGGAAGCCCTCGGTGCTCGGCATGATCTCGGGCGCGGTGGCGGGCCTCGTCGCGATCACGCCGGCCTCCGGCTTCGTCGATCCCAAAAGCGCGCTCGTGATCGGCCTGATCGCGGGCGCGGCGTGCTACGGCTCGGCGGTGTGGATGAAGCGCCTCGCCGGCTACGACGACGCGCTCGACGCCTGGGGTGTGCACGGCGTCGGCGGCGCGCTGGGCGCCGTCCTGACAGGCGTCTTCGCTTCGACCGCGATCAATCCCGCGGGCGCAAGCGCAAGCGTGCTCGTGCAGCTCGCCTCGGTCGGCGCGGTCTTCGCCTACTCGGGTGTGGCGACCTTCGCGATCCTCAAAGCGGTCGACCGCGCGCTCGGCCTGCGCGTCGCCGCCGAAGTCGAGATCGAAGGCCTCGACATCAACCTTCACGGCGAGACGGTGCACGGGTAGACTCGATAACGCTGTCGTCGCTTAGAGCTCACCATGTTCCCAGGCCGTCTGTCCGAACTCCCGCCGTCGTCCTTCGCGATGCTGGCGACGCTGCTCGATCCCCATCAGCCGGGGGCGCCGCCGATCGCGCTGTCGGTCGGCGATCCGCGCGGCGTCGTGCCGCCCTTCGTGACCGAAGCGCTGGCGCGTCACGCGCACGAGTTCGGCGAGTATCCCCCGATCAACGGCACGGCGGCCTGGCGCCAGGCGGCATCGGGCTGGCTCAAGCGCCGCTTCGGCGTGGACGTCGATCCCGAGCGCGAGCTCCTGCCGCTGAACGGCACGCGCGAGGGCCTGTTCCTGGCGCCCTTCATCGTGACGCCGGATGCCAAGGCCGGCGGCCGGCCGGTCATCCTGCTGCCCAACCCGTTCTATCAATGCTATGCGGCCGCGATCCTGTCGGCGGGGGCCGAGCCGGTCTTCGTGCGCGCCGACGCGTCGAGCGGCTTCCTGCCGGATTTCGAGTCCCTGCCGAACAGCGTTCTGGAGCGCACGGTCGGCGCTTACATCTGTTCGCCGTCCAATCCCGAAGGCGCGGTCGCGAGCCCGGATTATCTGCGAACGCTGTTCGCGCTCGCCGACAAGCACGACTTCACAGTGTTCGCGGACGAGTGCTACGCCGACATCTACCTGGGAGAAAAGCCCACCGGCGCGCTCAGCGTGCGCGGCGCCCCCTATGCGCGGCTCCTGACCTTCCACTCGCTGTCGAAGCGCTCCGGCATGCCGGGTCTGCGCTCCGGCATCGTCGCCGGCGACGCCAGGCTGATGGCGACGTTCCGCGCCTATCGCAACTATGCCGGGCCCCAGGTGCCGATGCCGATCATGGCCGCCTCCGCCGCCGCCTGGAGCGACGAGGCGCATGTCGAGGCCAACCGCGCGCTTTTCCGGGAGCGCTTCCGCCTGGCCGAGCGCATGCTGGGCAATCGCGCGGGCTTCCGCGTGCCCGAGGGCGGGTTCTTCCTGTGGCTCGACGTCGGCAACGGCGAGGAAACGGCGCTCAGGCTGTGGCGCGAGGCGGGGGTAAGGACGCTGCCCGGCGCCTATATGGGCCGCGAAAGTGAACGCGGAAATTCCCGCACAAACCCTGGCTTTTCCTACCTGCGGGTGGCGCTCGTAAACGATTTGTCAACCATTTCCACGGCCCTTGAAAGGATGGTCGAAGTTCTAGGGACGGAAGGCTGATGGGCGGCGTCTACCAACCGCGCTCGCGCGGGGCGGCGATGAGCGATGCGCTCACCGAGGCGCGCATCGCGCTCGCCCGGCTGCTGCAGCTGGCGATCCTGCGCGGCGCCGGCCTGCTGGTCCTGCTGGCGACGCTCGCCGTGGGCGTGGCGCTCGCGACCTATTCCTCCAGCGATCCGAGCTTGAACAACGCGACGGGCAAGGCGGTCTCGAACTGGCTGGGCCCGTTGGGCGCGACAGCGGCCGACGTGCTGCTGCAGGCCTTCGGCATCGCGGCTTTCGCCTTCGTGGCGCCGCTCGCGGTCTGGGGCGCGCGCGCGCTGGTCGGCAAAGGATTGAAGCACGCGGTGTGGCGCGCCGTCGCCTGGCCGTTCGGCACCGTGCTGGTCGCGGCGGGTCTCGGCTGGCTGCCGAGCCCCGACGCGCTGCCCGCCGGCATGGGCGGCTGGATCGGCATCGCGGCCTATTCGCTTTCGACCCATGCCGCCCAGGTCTATGGACAGAGCTGGATCTCCGTCGTGCTGCCGTTGCTGCTGCTCCTCGCGGGCCTGCCGCTGGCCTTCATCGCGACGGGCTTGCGTTTCAAGGGCGTCGCGCGCGGGCTGGGCACGGGCGCGGCCGCGCTCTACTGGCTGGGCTCCAAGTTCAAGATGCCGGAACGCCAGCCCGAACGTCGCTCCGCGCGCCGCATCGAGCCGCGCGTCTATGACGAGGACGACGACGACGAGGTGGAGCTCGACGAGGCGGAAGACGAAGAGCCTTATGCGCTCGAGGCCGCGCCCGAGCCGATCGCGGCGACGCGGCTGGCCGAGCGCCGCGAGACGCGCATCAAGCGCGACGAGGCGCGCAAGGCCGCGAAGGGCGGCCGGTCCAAGCAGCCTGCGCTCAATCTCTCTTCCGGCGAATACCAGCTGCCGTCGCTCGGCCTGCTCGCCGAGGCTCCGCATGCCAGCGACACCGCCCAGCTCTCCGACGAGGCGCTGGAAGAGAACGCGCGCATGCTGGAAGCCGTGCTCGGCGATTTCGGCGTCAAGGGCCGCATCGTCGCCGTCCGCCCCGGCCCGGTCGTGACGCTCTACGAGTTCGAGCCGGCGGCGGGCGTGAAGTCCTCGCGCGTGATCAGCCTGGCCGACGACGTCGCGCGCTCGATGTCGGCGGTGGCGGCGCGCATCGCGACCATCCCTGGCCGCAACGTCATCGGCATCGAGCTGCCCAACATCCATCGCGAGACGGTCTATCTGCGCGAGATGCTGTCCAGCACCGAATACGAGAAGGCGCGCGCGCCGCTGACCCTGGCGCTGGGCAAGTCCATCGGCGGCGAGCCCATCATCGCCGACCTCGCCAAGATGCCGCATCTGCTGATCGCGGGCACCACCGGCTCGGGCAAGTCGGTCGGCATCAATACGATGATCCTGTCCCTGCTCTACCGGCTGCCGCCCGAGCATTGCCGGCTGATCATGATCGATCCCAAGATGCTGGAACTCTCCGTATACGAAGGGATTCCGCATCTGCTCGCGCCCGTGGTGACCGAGCCGCGCAAGGCGGTGGTCGCGCTCAAATGGGCGGTGCGCGAGATGGAAGAGCGCTATCGCAAGATGTCCAAGCTGGGCGTGCGCGGCGTCGAGGCCTTCAACGACCGCGTGCGCAAGGCCAAGGACAAGGGCGAGGTCTTGAAGCGCACGGTGCAGACCGGCTTCGACCGCGAGACCGGCAAGCCGATCTACGAGGACGAGACGCTCGAGCTCGAGCCGATGCCGTACATCGTCGTCGTGGTCGACGAGGTCGCCGACCTGATGATGATCTCGGGAAAAGAGATCGAAGGCGCCGTCCAGCGCCTGGCGCAGATGGCGCGCGCCGCGGGCATCCACCTGATCGCGGCGACCCAGCGCCCGTCGGTCGACGTCATCACCGGCACGATCAAGGCGAACTTCCCGACCCGCATCTCGTTCCAGGTCACGAGCAAGATCGACAGCCGCACCATCCTGGGCGAACAGGGCGCCGAGCAGCTGCTCGGCCAGGGCGACATGCTCTACATGATGGCGGGCGGACGCATCCGGCGCATCCACGGCCCCTTCGTCACCGATCACGAGGTCGAGGACGTGGTCAGGTTCCTCAAGAGCCAGGGCACACCGGAATATCTCGACGCGGTGACCGAAGAGCCCGACGAGCCCGGCGACGATCCCTACGCGCTGATGGGCGCGGGCGGCGGCAACTCGAACGAAGGCGACGACCTCTACGACAAGGCGCTGGCCGTCGTCGCGCGCGAGCGCCGTGCCACGACCAGCTACATCCAGCGGCGTCTGCAGATCGGCTACAACCGCGCCGCCTCGCTGATCGAGCGCATGGAAGAGGACGGCGTGATCTCGCGGCCCAACCACAAGGGCATCCGCGAGGTGCTGCTGCCCGAGCACGAGCAGCGTTAGGCGAGCTCCGCCACCGCCCGTTTCAGCGCCCCGTCGTAGTAGTCCGCGAGCCGCTCCAGCTCCGACGCGCAGTCGCCCTCGAACACCGGTCCGTGCATGACCGCGAGCCGCTTGGGCGCGAGCGCCGCGAGCCTGCGGATCGTGCGGCCGGTGTTCGGGGTCAGCGCGGTGGCGTGGAACGCGTCCTCGGCACCGATCGCGGCCGCCACGATGGTCTCGCGCGTGAGCGCGGCGTAGGGCCCCGTCTGGGTGAACAGGTCGCCGCACAAGAGCGTGGCCGTCGTCTCCTCGAACATCAATCCGGATTCCCAAGCATGCGGCACGTGCGGCGTGTCGAGCCAGCGCACGCGCTTGCCGCCCAGGTCGAGCACTTCGCCGTCGGCGAGCACGCGCGGCGGCCGGTCGGCGAGATCGTTCAGCGACACCATGCAGGCGACGGCGCCATGCACGACCCGCGCGTTGGGCGCGGCGGCGAGCCAGTCGTTCATCGATCCGCTCTCGTCCGATTCCACATGGCCGAACGAAATCCAGCGCAGCCGCTGGAGCGGCACGACGCTCGCCGCCGCTGCGGACACGAGCGGAAACAAGCCGCGCCCGCCGCAATGGAACAGCAGCGGCTCGTCCGCCGCGATCAGGTACTGGTTGAAGCCGAAACCGGCCGGCGGCGCCTCGGCGATGAAAGTCGAGAGCTTGTGAATGCCCGGCGCGATCTCGTGGACCTCGGTGCGCATGTGGTGCTCCCTTTGCGGCAAGATGGTAGGCTATGTGATGCCCAGCCCGAAAGCCCAGCTCGACACCTTCCTCGACCGCTTCACGCCCGAGCTCGCGAAGAGCACCAGGGGCGTGCTGGCGGCGATGCGCAAGCGCTGTCCCGGCGCGGTCGAGCTCGTCTACGACAACTACAACGCGCTGGCGATCGGCTTCGCGGACGGCGAGCGGGTGAAGGACGTGTGGTTCTCCATCGCGGTCTATCCGAAATGGGCGAGCCTGCTCTCTTCAAGACCTTGCCGCTCAAGGACCTTAAGAAACTGCTCAAGGGCGCGGGCTCGACGACGCGCCACATCGTGCTCGAGGACGGCGCCGGCACGCTCGGGCCGTGCAGGCCTTCCTAGTCCGCCCGCGCCTGCCTATATAGACAAGGCAACGCGGAGGGACCGATGTCCTATATCCAGAACTCGCTCGGCCAGAACGAGCGCCTCATCCGGGAAGCGCACTACCACTGGTCCTATGCGCTGGGCGCGATCCTGCTGTCCTGCACCGTCATCGGCCTGATTGTCGCCATCCCGATGTTCGTGCGCCTGGCCACGACCGAGATCGCGGTCACCTCGCACCGCCTGATCAAGAAGACGGGCCTGGTCGCGCTTCACACCGAGGAGCTCTCGATCAACAACATCGAGGGCGTGCGCGTCGACCAGAGTTTCTGGGGCCGCGTGCTGGGCTATGGCCACCTGCGCATCGAGGGCACCGGCGTCGACAAGGTCGAGCTGCCGCCGATCGCCGATCCGGTCGCGTTCCGTGCCGCGATCGAGACGGCGAAGGATGCTGCGCCGAAATAGGTCCGGCCGAACGCGCGCCCCGGCCGCGGCGGCGTCAGATGAAATCGCCGGTCGTGATCGTTCCCGTATAGTTGGTGATGTCGAAGATATAGTCGGTGCCTGCGTCGTAGGTCGCGTTGCCGTCGCCGTCGATCATCAGCAGCGTGTGGCCGTTGAGGTCGCCGCCCGTCACGGTGATGACCGTCGCGCCGGCGACATGCATCGCGGCCAGCGCGGCGACGTCGCCGTCGAAGCTCGCGGCGCTGACCGCGCCCGATGCCGCGAAGACGCCGGTGACGGAATTGCCCAGGTAGAAAACGTCGGTGCCCGCGGTGTAGTCGGTGATGGTGTCGTGCCAGATGCTGCTCGACATCGCGCCGCTCGCATAGCGGAAGGTGTCCTCGCCGCCGCCGCCGGTGATCGTATCGGCGAGCTGGCCGGAGATGAAGGTGTCCTCGCCGTCGCCCGCGATGATGATGAAATGGCCGTCGCTTTCGGCCGAGCCGTCGAAGATCAGCGAGTCGCCGGGGACCTGCGTGCTCGCATCGATCGTCATCGTCGAGCCCGAAGCCACCGTTCCGTCGGCGGTGGTGATGTTGTAGGCATT
>Ga0213876_10000195_pt1 | contig 62910 bp, 53 predicted proteins | sample BarmaccomBMRX_R9_FD_160113 | JGI IMG/M metagenome (GOLD analysis project Ga0213876, IMG submission 160113) | Root-associated microbial communities from Barbacenia macrantha in rupestrian grasslands, the National Park of Serra do Cipo, Brazil - RX_R9 | ecosystem: Host-associated > Plants > Roots...
CGGCGGCGGGCGCGGAGGCTTCGGCGGCGGCGGGGGCGGCGGCGACAGCTTCGGCGGCGACAGCACGGAGCACCGCTACAACCTGACGATGTCGGTCAACGTGCAGAACCTCTTCAACCACCCGAGCCTCGGCACGCCGGTGGGCAACCTCAGCTCGCCCTTCTTCGGCCAGTCGGTCGCGGGCGGCGGGCGCTTCGGCTTCGGCGGCGGAGGGGGAGGGCAGAACGCCGGCGCGCGCCGCGTAGACCTGCAACTCCGCTTCAGCTTCTAAACAGTACCGCTCGCGGTACTGTTAAAATGGCCGCGATGCGAGTAAACGAAAACTTCTTCTGCCTTGTCATCGTCTGCCTCGCGCTCTCGGCTGCGGGCTGTGCGTCGAGCGCGCAGAAGCCGGCGCCCACGGGGGCCGTCCCCGTGCGCGTGCTCTACGAGCGCAACTGCGCCGTCTGCCACGGGCCGCAGGGGCAGGGCACGCAGCTCGGCACGATGAAGATTCCGCCCCTCAGCTCGGGCGCCGCGCTGACCGACCCCGACGAGAAGTTCCTTAAACAGATCAACGACGGCGGCAACGGCATGCCCCCCTTCAAGTACACCCTCGACGACAAGCAGATCAACGACCTCGTCCGCTTCGTCCGCGAAGAGATACAGGGAAGGAAATAGATGTTAGATGTTAGTTAAGGCGTGCCGGCTCTCACCAACATCTAGCATCTGATATCTATCTTTTCGGCAGCGCGACCTCGAAGAGGGGCGTGGGCGTCTGCTCGCTTGTCGCTAAAAGGGCGGCGCCGTCGAGGCGGTAGGCGACCGACTCGCCCTGTAGGCGCGCGCCGAGCGAGACGGCGGCGGGCGTCTGCTTCCAAATTTCGTCGAACTCCTTCGAGCCTTCGGGCAGCGTCAGCTCATACCCTTGCGCGTAGTCGCAGAGCGCGACGCGGCGGCCGTCGGGCGAGATGTCGGCGCCGGTGATGAGCGTGCCGAAGAAGTCCGGGCCGTGCAACGTCGCCACCTTCGAAAGAGTGTTGACGACCTTCGGGTCGAAAGGGGCGGCCAGCTTGTAGACACCCGCGGCGGCGTTCGCCTTCGTGATGACGTAGAGGTCGCCCGTCGAGGGGTGGACGGCGAGCGCCTCGGCGTTGTGCGCGCCGTCGGGGTACTTGAGGCGGATGGCCTCGGCCGGCTCCGTCTTGCGCGCCTCCCTGCCGCCGGACTGCTCGGCCGGAATCTCCGGCTCGGGGAAGCGGTAGACGACGACGGAGTCGCGCGCGCGCGCGTTGTCGCCGATGTCGCCCGCGTAGAGGTAGCTCTCCCCCCGGACGGGGCCGGGGCCGGCGGCGATGTCCTCCCAGTCGATGGCGTTCGCGCCCTCGACGCGCCAGGTGCCGCGCGAGCGGCCCGCGCGGTCGAAGGCGTAGACGAAGGGGCCGTCGCCCGAGTCGTTGTGCGTCCAGAAGAGGCCGGGGTTGCGGCGCGAGGCGACGAGCCCGCTGCTCTCGTCGATGCGCCGGTCTTCGAGCGTGGCGAGCTGCACGGGCTGGGCTGGGCCGAGGGGCAGCGGCGTGGAGACGTTGGCGTCCCCCTTGCGCGTCTCGGCCGCGATCTCGCGCAGGCGCGTCGCCTTCGACTTGTGGCAGGCCGGCCCGAGCGCGGCGAGCAGCAGCGCGAGCGCCGCGCAGGCGTTTATCTTCCTCATCAGTCCATTCCCCGTATGTTCCTTAAACCCGGCGGATAGAGTATCATCAACGCACCGCAGAGATTCTTCCTTCTGAGTGAAAAAAAAATATGCGACCTGCAAACGTCGGACTACTCCTGTGCGCACTCCTGCTCCTCTGCCCGCACGCCGCGCGGGCGCAGCAGAAACTCCTGACCGTCGAAGACATCTTCGACCCCGCGAAGAAGGTCAGCTTCTCCGGCGCCCCGGCCAGGGAGCGCGTCTGGCTGGCCGACGGCGAGCACTACCTTGAGCGCGCGGGGCGCGGCGACTCGGCCGCCCTGATGAAGGTCAACGCGCGCACGGGCGAGGCCGCGCCCTTCTTCGACGCCGCGCGGATGGAGGCCGCCCTCGCCAAGGTGCAGGGCTTGAGCGCGGCGGAGGCGAAGACGCTCGCTCACCAGGACTCTTACAAGTTGAACCGCGCGGAGACGGCCGTCCTTTTGAACGCGGCGAACGACCTCGTCTACTACGAGCTGAACACCGGCGCGGCGACGCGCCTGACGACGAACGCCGAGGGGGAGGCCGAGGAGGACTTCAGCCCCGACGGGCGCTTCGTGAGTTTCGTCCGCGGGAACGACCTCTACGTCGTCGATGTCAGGACGCGCGCCGAGCGGCGCCTGACGAAGACGGGCGACGAGAAGACCCTCAACGGCATCCTCGACTGGGTCTACGAGGAGGAGCTGTACGGGCGCGGCAACAAGCGCGGCTACTGGTGGTCGCCCGACTCGACGCGCGTCGCCTTCCTCAGCATCGACGAACGGCCCGTCCACCCCTTCCCCGTCGTCGATCACATCCCGCGGCGGCAGGACTTGGACGACACGCCCTACCCGCTCGCGGGCGACCCGAACCCGCTCGTCCGCCTCGGCGTCGCGGACGTTTCGGCGGGCGAGCCGCGCTGGGTCGAGACCGCCGGGTACGAGCCGACCGACTTCCTCGTCGTGCGCGTCGCGTGGTCGCCGGACTCGCGCCGCGTCGTCTGGCAGGGGCAGAACCGCGAGCAGACTTATCTGGATTTGAACGCGGCCGAACCCTCGACGGGGAAGACGACGCGCCTCTTCCGCGAGACGACGAAGGCGTGGGTCGAGGCGTTCGACGACAACCCGCGCTTCCTCAAGGACGGCTCCTTCATCTGGCGCAGCGAGCGCTCGGGCTGGTCGCACCTCTACAGCTACGCGGCCGACGGCAAGCTCGTCAGGCAGATTACGAGCGGGCCGTGGGAGGTGCGAGGGCTAGACGCCGTGGACGAGGGGCGCGGGCTCGTCTACTTCCACGGCACCGAGCACAGCCACGTCGCCGAGCACGTCTACCGCGTCGGCCTCGACGGCTCGGGGCTCAAGCGTTTGAGCGAGGCCGAAGGCAACCACGCCCCATCTTTCAACCCGACGGCCACGCTCTACGTGGACAAGTGGAGCGACGTGAACACGCCGCCGCGGGTTTACCTCGACACCTCCGACGGCGCGCAGGTGCGCGTGCTCGAAGAGAACAGGGTGCCGGTTCTCTCGCAGTACAGTCTGGGCAAGGCCGAGCTGATGCGCGTGAAGGCGCGCGACGGGTTCGAGTTGGAGGCGTTGATGATCCGGCCGCCGGACTTCGACCCGTCGAAGAAGTACCCCGTCCTGGAGTTCACCTACTCGGGGCCGCACGCGCCGCAGGTGAAGAACGCGTGGGGCGGCTCGACCTACATGTGGCACCAACTGCTCGCGCAGAAGGGCTACATCATCTGGTACCTCGACAACCGCACGGCGAGCGGCAAGGGGGCGGAGTCGGCCTGGGCCTCTTACAAGAACTTCGGGCCGCTTGAGCTGAGGGATTTGGAGGACGGGCTCGCCTACCTGAAGACGCTGCCGTACGTGGACGGCTCACGCCTCGGCATCTGGGGTTGGAGCTTCGGCGGGTACATGACGACCTACGCGCTGACGCACAGCAAGCAGTGGAAGATGGGCATCGCGGGCGGGACGGTGGCGGACTGGGCGAACTACGACTCCATCTACACGGAGCGCTACATGCTGACGCCCGAGCACAACCCCGAGGGCTACAGGGCCGGCTCGCCGCTCGCCGCGGCGGCGAACCTCTCGGGCAAGCTCCTCCTCCTCCACGGGGCGATTGACAACAACGTGCACCTGGCGAACACCATCCAGCTCGCCTACGAGTTCCAGAAGGCCGGCCACCAGTTCGACCTGATGATCTACCCCAAGTCGCGCCACGGCGTCACAGACCCCTATCTCGTCAGGCACATGCGCCAGAAGATGACCGACTTTATTTTGGCGAACCTGTAAAGGGCCGTGAACCGTAAACCGTGAACCGTGACAAGAAGGATTTGAGTCTTCTTGTCACGGTTCACGGTTTACGGCTCAAGGCTTTTTCAGCCGGCGCGCGGCGTCATGCGCCGGATGAGTGGCGTGAGCGCGAAGAGGATCGCGGCGGCGACGAGCGTGACGAGCGCGAAGATGCCGAAGAGGCGGAAGAGCGCGCCCTCGCTCTCCTCGAAGAAGCCCGCGGCGATCCCCGCGATGTAGCCGCCGAACGAGATCGAGAGGAACCACACGCCCATCATCAGGCCCACCATCCGCGCCGGCGAGAGCTTCGTCACCGTGCTCAGCCCCACGGGGCTCAGGCACAGCTCGCCGAGCGTCTGCGTGAAGTAGCAGAGGACGAGCCACAGCGGGCTCACCTTCCCCCCGCCGGTGAGCGTCGAGGCGAAGGCGACGATGGCGAAGGCGAGCCCCGCGAAGAGGAGTCCGAGCGCGAACTTCATCGGGCTCGAAGGGTCGCGCCGCCCGAGCCGTATCCACACGCCGGCGAAGACCGGGGCCAGCAGCACGACGAAGATCGGCTGCACCGACTGGAACCAGCTCGAAGGGAACTCCCACCCGAAGATCTGGTTGCGCGTCAGCTTGTCCGCGAAGAGCGTCAGGCTCGACCCGGCCTGCTCGAACGTCATCCAGAAGATGACGGAGAAGACGAAGAGGATGAAGATGACGAGCACGCGCATCAGCTCGTCGCCCGCGAGCAGCCGCGCCGTCCCCGCCAGGTAACCTGCGAAGAGGCCGATGACCGTCGGGACGAGCGCCGAGAGGAGACCCGACTCGCCGTAGATGAAGCCGAGGGCCGCGCCGATGGCGCCGCCGACGACCGCCAGCGCGAGCGTCACCACGTCGAACCCTTCGGACTGGCTCTCGGCCGGCTTGGCGATTTTCTGAAGTTGCGCCGCGTCGGGCCGCCCCTTCTCCACGCCCTTGAGCCCGACGCCGCGCAGCCGGCTCCCGCCGAGGACGTACTGCACGAGCCCGAGCACCATGCCGATGCCCGCCGCGCCGAACCCGTAGTGCCAATCGACGCTCTGTCCGAGGTAGCCGCAGACGAGCGGGGCCGAGAGCGCGCCGATGTTGATGCCCATGTAGAAGATCGAGAAGCCCGCGTCGCGCCGCGCGTCGCCCTCCTCGTAGAGGTCGCCGACCATCGTGCTGACGTTCGGCTTCAAGAGCCCCGTCCCGGCCGCGATGAGGATGAGGCCGGCGTAGAAGCTCGCCAGCGAGTGGAAGACCATCGAGAAGTGGCCGCACGCGATGACGATGCCGCCCAGCAGCACGGCCCGGCGCGCGCCGAAGACCTTGTCGGCGAGCCACCCGCCGATGAGCGGCGTCCAGTAGACCGAAGAGACGTAGGTGCCGTAGATGAGGCCGGCGTACTTGCGGTCGAAGTTGAGCCCGCCGACGGCGAGCGGGGCCGTCATGTAGAGGATGAGCAGCGAGCGCATCCCGTAGTAACTGAAGCGCTCCCACATCTCCGTGAAAAAGAGTGTGGTCAGGCCCCGCGGGTGCCCGCCGATGCCCGAAGTGTCCGGTGCCCGCTCGGGGCTCACGCCTGTGCTGTCCACTGCTAGGCTCATCTGTGCTTACTCCTCCGAGAATTTTGCAGAACTTCCAGGGGACGTGTGTCAGGCTTAACCCCAGTATGATACATGGATGAGGGGCGAAGGCAAGCGAGTTGCTAGAAAAGTAGGCGGTAGGCAGACGGCAGTAGGCAGTCGAAGGCAAGAAGATTTTAACTGCCTACTGCCATCTGCCTACCGCCTACTGTATAATCCCGCCGCCCAATAAAATCGGGAAGGGAACTGACGAACGTATGACGACGACCGAAGGCGGCACAGCGAACGTCGCGCGCGTGGCCGACATCCAGGCGGCGCTCCGCGGGGCGGGGCTCGACGGCTGGCTCTTCTACGACTTCCGCCAGAGCGACCCGCTCGCCTACCGCATCCTCAAGCTCGACCCGAACCAGTTCTCGACCCGCCGCTGGTTCTACTTCGTCCCGGCCGAGGGCGAGCCCACGCGCATCAACCACGCCATCGAGCAGGGCAAGCTCGACCTTTTGCCCGGCCGCCGCCTCGTCTACAGCGGTTGGACGGTGCTGCACGGGCACCTGCGCGACACGCTCTCGGCGGCCGGCGGGAACGGGCACGCGCCCCGCATCGCCATGCAGTACTCGCCCGAGAACTCCATCCCCTACATCTCGCGCGTGGACGCGGGCACGATTGAACTCGTCCGCTCGCTCGGCGCCGAGCCCGTGACGAGCGCCGACCTCGTCCAGCTCTTCGAGGCCGTCTGGACACAGGAGCAGTACGACTCGCACGTCACGGCCGCCGACAACATCCACAACATCATCCAGGAGGCGTTCGCCGAGGTCGGGCGGAAGATAAAGGCGGACGAGCCCGTCACCGAGTACGACATCCAGCAGTTCATGGTGCGCCGCTTCGAGGAGCTGAACATGACCTGCAACGACGACCACCCCATCGTCTCGGTCAACGCCAACGCCGCCAGCCCGCACTACCAGCCGAACGCGGAGAAGTTCTCGCCCATCAGGCGCGGCGACTTCCTACTGCTCGACGTGTGGGCGAAGCTGAAGGAGCCCGGCGCCGTCTACGCCGACCAGACGTGGACGGGCTTCGTCGGGGACGACCCGTCGGAAGAGCACCTCAAGGTCTTCACCATCGTCCGCGACGCGCGCGACGCCGCCATCGAGTTCGTCCGCGAGGCGTTCGCGGCCGGCCGCGAGATCAAGGGCGCCGAGGTGGACGACGTGTCGCGCGGCGTCATCGAGCGCGCCGGCTACGGCGAATACTTCACGCACCGCACCGGCCACTCCATCGGCGAGGAGGTGCACGGCAACGGCGCGCACATCGACAACCTCGAGACGAAAGACTCGCGCAAGATCATCCCGCGCACCTGCTTCTCCATCGAGCCGGGCATCTACCTGCCCGGCAACTTCGGCGTCCGCTCCGAAATAGACCTCTACGTCGGCGACGACGGCATCGAGGTGACCGGGCGGCCCATCCAGACCGAACTCGTCCGCATCCTGAGGGACTAGGATGGGCAAGCAACAACACACGCCAGATTTGCACCGCATTGCGCGCGAGGCCGTCCGCGACGCCGGCTTCGACCCCGACTTCCCCGCCGATGTCGCGCAAGAGCTTGAGGGCTTGAAGGAGTTGGAGGCGGGCGCGGGCCAGGACGCGGGCGTCAAAGACCTGCGCGCGCTACTCTGGTCTTCCATCGACAACAAGGAGTCGCGCGATCTCGACCAGGTCGAGTACGTCGAGCGCCAGGGCGAAGGCTACCGCGTGCTCGTCGGCATCGCGGACGTGGACGCGTACGTCCCGAAGGGTTCGGCCATCGACCGCCACGCCGCGGCCAACACCGTCTCGGTCTACACGCCCGCGGAAGTCTTCCCGATGCTGCCGCTGCGACTTTCGACCGACCTCACCTCGCTCCTCGAAGGCGCAGACCGCCTCGCCGTCGTCATGGAACTCTCCGTGTCGAAGGGCGGCGAGGTGAGTGGCGAGCAGGTCTACCGCGGCCTCGTGCAGAACCGCGCGAAGATGGACTACGAGTCGGCGGGCGCCTGGCTCGAAGGCCGCGGCCCGGCGCCCGAGCCCTTCAAGAACATCGAAGGGCTCGAAGCGCAGGTCAGGCTTCAGGACGAGGTGGCCGTCGCGCTGCACGAGCTGCGCCGGCAGAGCGGCGCGCTTGAGCTTGAGCGCGCGGAGCTGGTGCCCGTCCTCGACGAGCAGGGGCGCGTCGTGCGCCTTGAGGAGCGCCGGAACAACCGCGCGCAGACGATCATCGAGAGCCTGATGATCGCCGCCAACACCTCGATGGCCGAGCTGCTCGAAGCGAAGGGCGTGCCCTCGCTCCGCCGCGTCGTGCGCGCGCCCGAGCGCTGGCCGCTCATCGTCAAGCTGGCCGAATCGTTAGGCGAGCACCTCCCCGACGAGCCAGACCCCCGCGCGCTCTCCGACTTCATGTCGAAACGTCGCGCGGCAGACCCCGCCGGGTACGCGGAACTCTCGCTCGCCGTCCTGAAGATGATGGGGCCGGGCGACTATCTGGTGGAGGCGCCCGGGATTGAACAGGAGGGGCACTTCGGGCTGGCCGTCCACGACTACACGCACTCGACCGCGCCCAACCGTCGCTTCCCAGACCTCGTCACGCAGCGCTGCCTCAAGTCGGCCGCGGCGGCCGCGCCCGCGCCCTACACGCGCGAGGAGCTTGAAGCAATCGCCGCCCGCTGCAACCTGATGGAGTCGGCCGCGCGCAAGGTCGAGCGGCGCATGCGCAAGGTCGCGGCCGCCGCGATGCTCTCGACGCACGTCGGCGAGACGTTCGACGCCGTCGTCACCGGCGTCAAGCCCGTGGGAACTTTCGTGCGCCTCCTGAGCCCGCCCGCCGACGGCATGGTGGTCAAAGGCGGACGCGGCCTCGACGTGGGCGACCGCGTCCGCGTCCGGCTCCTTTCGACCGACCCCGACCGCGGCTTCATAGACTTCGCCCGGGTCTGAATCAATTAACGAAGGATAATATGTCAGGCGCGCCCTCGGACTCGGCGCGTTGGAGCATGTCGGCGATGTGTTCGTGGAGGCCGGACTGCGCGGCCTTCTTCGCCGTCCAGCCGTTGCGCGCGCGCGCGTAGACGTTGGCGCCGTACTGCAAGAGCAGCGCGACGACGAGCCCGTGCCCTCTGTAGGCGGCGAACATGAGCGCCGTGTCGCCGTCCGCGTCCCGCGCGTTCACGTCCGCGCCGCGCTCCAGAAGGTTGATGACGGCCGCCGTGTCTCCCCTGAAGGCCGCCAGCATCAGCGGCGTCCTGCCTTTGACGTTGTCGTTCGCTTCGTCCCTCATCCGCTTTAAAACCCCCTCCTTGATACTTCCCGGGACAGAATGCAACGGCAGACTTGAGGAATCCTTGAGCGCGGTTGAACACTCTGGCGAAAGTGTCTTCGAGGCGGTTGAAATTTCACAAAAGTTTTGCTAATTTTTCTCAAAACCGGAACGTCGGGCGTCGCCCCCCGCCTCCCGACGAAGAACCCGGAGGATTACTGCGACAGGAGTACAGACTTGAGCGAAGCGCCCCGCATCCTTTTCGTAGACGACCACGAGGACACGCGGTATCTCATCACGCACCTGCTCGGCGCGCAGGGTTACGAGGTGGAGGCGGCGGAGTCCGTGGAGGAGGGGCTTCACCTCGCGCGCGCGGGGGGCTTCGACCTCTACCTGCTCGACAGCCGCTTCGCCGACGGCTCGGGCACGGAACTGTGCGAGGGCATCCGCGAGTTCGACAAGACGACCCCCATCGTCTTCTACTCGGGCGACCACCCCTCGCGCCTCAAGAAGGCGCTCGACTGCGACGCACAGGGCTTCGTCCTCAAGCCCGGCCTCGACGCCCTCCCCCGCGAACTCGAACGCGCGCTCGCCGCCTCGGTCTGATCCTAAGCCGTAAACCGTAAACCGTGAACCGTGACAAGAGGAATCAAATCCTTCTTGTCACGGTTCACGGTTTACGGTTTACGGCCTTTGAGTTAGCGCGTCAGCTCGTCGGCGACCTCCTTCGCGCCGTAGACGTTGCGCAGCGCTTCGAGCATGCCGCGGGAGTCCACCGAGACGGCGCGGTTGACCGACTCGTCGTAGTAGAAGTTGCCGACGAGCGACTGGATGTTGCCGTCGAAGATGAGGCCGAGCAGCTCCATGTCGCGGTTGAAGGTGGGCGAGCCCGAGTTGCCGCCGATGATGTCGTTGGTCGTGACGAAGTTGAACGGCACCTTCAAGTCCACTGCCGACTTCTTCTCGGCCCAGCTCGGCGCGAGGTTGTAAGGGAACTTGTTCCCGTGCTCGGCCGCGCGCTCGTAGAGCCCCGAGATGTAGGTGAAGGGCTTGACCAGCTTCCCGTTCTCCCTGTAGCCCTTGACCGCGCCGTAGGAGAGGCGCGGGGTGAAGGTCGCGTCCGGGTAGATGCCCGTCCCCTCCTTCTCGAAGAGCGCCCGCGCGATCTTGCCGTAGGCCGTGCGCTCGACGCCGACGACCTCCTCCTCGTAGCGGCGGCGCAGTTGCCGCGCCTCCGCGTCCACGTCGCGCGCGAGCACGATCATGGGGTCGTTCGAGGATTCGACGGCCTTCTGACCGCCGGCCGCCAGCTCCCGCCGGTAGGCCAGGTCTTTGAGCTTGGTGCCGGAGATCAGCTCGGCGGCGCGCGCCTCGGGCGTCTTCCCGTTGAGCACCTTCCTGACGAGCGCGTCGTTTGCGCCGAGCACGTCGCGCATGAGGGTGAGCGAGGCCGCGAGCTTCATCTGCTCGAAGTCGTCGTAGACGGGCGCCTCGGAGTAGAGCGCGGCTTCGAGCGCGCCGCGGCGCGCGTCCGTGTACTCGGGCAGCCGCCCGGCGTCGGGCTTCGCGCCCTCTTCGGCGAGGCGGACGAGCGAGCGCGCGTAGTTGAAGAGGACGGTGTTGAAGCCCGACTGGGCGTAGTCGGTCAGCGTCCCGCCGCCGAGCAGGCGCCGCCGGTTGTCGTAAGACGCGAGCGACTTGCGCGCCCTGGCGACGGCGTCCCAGGCTTCGACGTAATCCTTGCGGCTGCGCGACGACTCGGCGTAGGCGCGCAACGCCGACTCCTCGCCGTTCTTGCGGGCCATCAGCTCCTTGCCGCGCAGCCCTTCGATCTCGCCCCCGAAGACCTTGACGAAGTTCTCGGCGTAGTTCAGCTCGTTCTGGCCGCGCCGCGTCTGCTCCTCGCCCCCGGCCATGTACTTCTTCAGAGCGTCGCGGCGGCTCTCAAGGATGCGGAGGGTGAGCGGGAGTTGCACGTCGCGCAGGTATTCGAGGTTGGCGACCGTGAGCAGCCGCTGCGTCGTGCCGGGGCTGCCCGAGACGAAGGACAGCTCGTTCTCCTGCGGCCCCTTCTTCAACCACTTGAAATAGTTCTCGGGCCGGAGCGGCGAACCATTTTCGTAGACGCGGACGAGCGCCATGTCGAGGTCGTAGCGCGGGAAGTTGAAGTTGTCGGGGTCGCCGCCGAAGAAGGCGGCCTGGAACTCGGGCGCGAAGACGAGCCGCACGTCCGTGTAGCGCTTGTAGTAGTAGAGGTTGTAGACGCCGCCCTGGTAGAGCGTGACCACCTCGGCGCGCATCCCCGAAGCCTTCGCCGACTCCGCCTCGATGCGGCCGATCTCGGCCTGGCGCGCGGCGCCCGCCTCGGTGTCGCTCAGGCCGGCTTTGGCCGCGCCGTTGACGCGCGCCGTCACGTCCTCGATGCGGACGAGCTGGTCGAGCGCGAGGCCGGGAATCTTAATCTCCTCGGCGCGCGCGTGCGCGACGAAGCCGGTCTTGGCGAGGTCGCGCTCGGCCGTCGAGAGTTCGCCGACGATGTCCTCGACGATGTGGTAGTTCGTGAGCACGAGCCCCTCGGGCGAGACGAAGGAGCCGGTGCCGTTCGGGAAGCGCACCGTGGCCGACTGGACGCGGCGCACCCAGTCGTCGGTGACTTCGAAGCCGTAACGTTTTTTTATCTCCGCGCGCGGCAGGTTGTTGAAGGCCCACATGCCCTCGTCGGCGAGGGCCGCGGGTGCGAGCGTCGCCGCCAGCAGGAGCGCGGCCAGCGCCGCGCGCAGGTGTCTCGTCAGTTTCAAAATCGTGATTCCTCTCGGTTGGATTGGGCTCCGGACGGATTATACTCCGTCCGGGTCTTAAGCTTTTAGTGAAGGAAGAGTCTGAACGAAATGTTCTTCTTTAAGAAGCTCGTCGGGCCGTTTCTGATGCCCGTCCCGTTCTGCCTCGCGCTGGTGCTGCTGGGGCTCGCGCTGCTCTGGCTCAAGCGGCGGCAGGGGGCGGGGAAGTGGCTGGCGACGCTGGGGGCGCTGCTGCTGCTCCTGCTCGGTTACGGGAGCGTGTCGGGGCGTCTGCTGGCGACGCTCGAACGGCGGTACGCGCCGGCGGGGGACGTGTCGGCGGCGGCCGGGCGCGTGCGCTGGGTGGTGGTGCTCGGCGGCGGCAGCTCGGCCGACGAAGGGATGCCCGCCGCCATGCGCCTGTCGGAGGGGAGCCTCGCGCGGCTCGTCGAAGGCATACGCCTCCAGCGGCAACTGCCCGGGAGCCGCCTGCTGCTCTCGGGCGGCAGCGTCTTCGGCTCCACCCCGGACGCCGAGGCGATGCGCGCGCTCGCCGTCGAGCTGGGCGTAGACCCCGCCGCGCTCGAACTCGACGCCGCCTCGCCCGACACCGAGACGCAGGCCGAGGCCGTCCGCGCCCGCCTCGGTGCGGAGGAGTTCTACCTCGTCACCTCGGCCTCGCACATGCCGCGCGCGCTGGCGCTCTTCCGCAAGGCGGGCACCAACCCGACGCCCGCGCCCACGCACTTCCTCACGCAGGGGAACCCGACCCTCTCCCCCGGCGAATTCTTCCCCTCCACCGGCGGCCTCCGCAGCGCCGAACTCGCCACCTACGAATACCTCGGCCTCGCCTGGGCGAAGGTCAGGGGGAAGATTTGAGGGAATGATGAACGATGAATGATGAATTAGAGGCAAGCGGTCTTTAATTCATCATTCATCATTCATCGTTCATCATTTCCCCCTGTGTTACACTCCACGGCCATGCCGAGCCAGTCTCACCTGTTGAAGATTTCGAGGAGCGTCCTTGTCATCATCGCCGTCGTCACGTCGCTGTGTGTCGCGCCTTTGAGGATCGCGGCGCAGGACGACGACGAGAGGGACGAGCGCGCGGGCTTCTTCGACCGCGCGGAGGACGAGGAGGATTTGAACCGGGAGCTGTGGGAGTTCGTGAAGGGGACGCCCTACGCGGGCGCGCTCTCGTACGTCGCGGCGGCGCAGGCGCGCGCGCAGGCGGCGCGGGCGGCGGAGGCCGCGCTCCCGACGGGCTGGAAGCTCGCGCCCGCGGGGCGCCAGGTCGAGCTGGGGCGCCTGCCTTACGAGGCCGTGCCGTTCGCGGGCCGGCTCGTCGTCCTCAACACCGGCTACTACGGCGGCGCGGCGCAAGAGATTTCGGTTGTTGACACGGCGTCGGGCCAGGTCGTCAAGACGTTGCGGCCGAAGCCCTCACCGCCCGACGCGCCGGGCTCGATCTTTCCCAGCGCGGCGGTCGGCGCGGACGGCGACCTGTACGTGAGCGGCGGCTTCGACTCGAAGGTCTTCCGCATCAACCGGCAATTCGAGATCGCCCGCGAGTACAAGGTCGCGGGCTACGCGGCCGGGCTCACGGCAATAGACGACAAGCATCTCGCGGTACTCTACCTCGCGGGCAAGGACGCCAAAGGCGTCTACGTCGAAGGCAAGCTCGCAATTCTCGAAACCGAGTCCGGCAAAATCGAGCGCGAGGTGGACGCGGGCTACTTCCCTTACTCCGTCCGCCGCGTGAACGGCAAGCTCTACGTCGCGGTGCTCGGCGAGAACCGCCTGCGCGTCTTCGACGGCGAGCTGAAAGAACTCGGCCAGATTCCCACGGGCCGCAGGCCGCAGGAGATGTGCGTGGACGGCGCGCGCCTCTACGTCGTCAACACAGACTCGGACGAGCTGACCGTGGTTGATACCGCGCGCGACCAGGTCGCGGGCACGCTGCGCACGAACAATTTCAACAGCCCTTTCGGCACGGCGCCCACGTCCTGCACGGTCTCGGGCAATCGCGTCTACGTCACGCTCGCCGGGATGAACGCCGTCGCGGTCTACGACAGGAACACGCGGCGGCAGGTGGGACTGATACCCGCCGGCTGGTACCCGACGAAGGTTTTGGTCGAGGGCGGCAACCTGCTCGTCTTAAACGCCAAGGGCGTCCGCCCGCGCCGGCCGAACCCGCGCGGGCCGCAGCCGCCGGGCGGCGTCCTCGATTACGTGCTGACGCTCTTGAAGGGCAGCCTCTCGATACTTCCCACGGCCGACATCAGCGCGGCACACACCGCCGCGTGGACGCGGCAGGTGCTCGCGGGCACGCCGACCTTCGACGCGCGGCGCGGCCTCAAGCTGCCCGTCAGGCACGTCTTCTACGTCGTCAAGGAGAACCGCTCGTACGACCAGGTCTTGGGCGACCTCGGGCGCGGCAAGGGCGACCCTTCTTTGACCCTCTTCGGGCGCGACATCACGCCGAACCAGCACGCGCTCGCCGAGCAGTTCGTCGCGCTCGATAACTTCTACGCCGACGGCGAGATCAGCGTGCTCGGCCACAGCTTCACGACGAGCGGCTACGCCTCGCCCTTCCTCGAATGGCTGGGGAACGTGATGTACTCGGGGCGCTACAAGGGCTACCCGTTCGGCATGGTGCCCTCGGTGACCTCGCCCGCGTACCTCTGGGACGCGCTCGACGACGCGAAGGTCAGTTATCGAATCTACGGCGAGAACTACTACCTCTACACGCGCGCCTACCGCATCCTCAGAGAGGAGCTGGGCGAGAAGAACGACGCGCCGCGCAAGTTCTACGCGCGCATGATGAGATTCGCGTCGGACTTTGACCGCGGCCAATTCTTCTACAATTTCGCGCACACGTACGCGGGGCGCGGCGACACGCCGGCAGACGCCGAGCGCCTGCTGCTCGACAAGAAGTTCGCCGCCGCCTTCTCGGGCTTCCTCGTCGGCGACGACACGCTGGCGCGTGCCTTCGCCGCGAACACGGCGCTGCGCCGCCGCTTCGCCGAGTACCTGACGCGCTACGCCTTCGACTACCGCTCGTGGGACTTGACCCACTCCGACCTCGACCGCTTCGCCGCGTGGCGCGCCGACTTCGAGCGACACGTCAAGGCCGGGACTGTCCCGAGCTTCAACTACCTCTGGCTCCCGAACGACCACACCAACGGCGCCGACACCAAGATTCGCACGCCGCAGCAGTTCGTCGCGCAGAACGACGCGGCCCTCGGCCTTCTAATCGAGACCATCTCGCACAGCCCCGTCTGGCGCGACTCGCTCATCCTCGTCGAGGAGGACGACGCGCAGAACGGCCCCGACCACGTGGACGCCACGCGCATCATCGCGTTCGCCGCCGGGCCGTACGTCAAGCGCGGCGCCCTGGTCGGCGACCGCTACGACCAACTGAGCGCCCTGCGCACCGCCGGGCTGCTGCTCGGCCTGCGCCCGCTCAACCTCAACGACCGCATGGCCGTCCCCATGTTCGGCATCTTCAACACGCGGGCCGATGTCACACCCTACACGGCGCCGGCGACCGTGCCCGCGCTCTCCGACACAGACCGCGCGCGATATGAGGAGCTGCGAAGGCAGTAGGCAGTAGACAGTAGAAAGACAGAGGCGGCGCGCCCGGTTATTAAGCCGAGCGCGCCGCCTCTGTATTTCTACTGTCTACTGCCTACTACTCATACCGCAGCGCCTCAATCGGGTCGAGGCCGGCGGCCTTGCGCGCGGGGTAGTAGCCGAAGAAGATGCCGACCGCCGCCGAGAAGAGGACGGAGCCGACGATGGAGGCCGTCGAGACGAGCGTCGGCCAGCCCAGGAGCAGCGGCACCGTGACCGAGGCGACGACGCCGAGCACAATCCCCGTCGCCCCGCCCGTCAAACTCAGCACGATGGACTCGATGAGGAACTGCGTCCGCACGGCCGAGGAGCGCGCGCCGATAGCCATGCGGATGCCGATCTCGCGCGTCCGCTCGGTCACCGAGACGAGCATGATGTTCATGATCCCGATGCCGCCGACGAGGAGCGAGACGCCCGCGATGCAGCCCAGAAGGACTGTCATCGTGCTGTTCGTCTGGTTCGCCGCCTCGGCCACGTCCGACATGTTGCGCACGGTGAAGTCGTCCGCGGCGCCGGGCGCGAGCTTGTGGCGCTGGCGCAGAAGCTCGGCGATCTGCGTCTGCGCCGTGTAGGTCGCGTCCTGCGAGACGGCCGAGACGTACGCGACCTGCACGCGCGTGTTGCCGAGGAGCTTCTTCTGCACGGACGTGTAGGGCGCGAACGCCGCGTCGTCCTGATCGCGCCCCTGCGGGTCTTGCCCCTTGCGCGCCATCACGCCGACGACGCGGAAGGGCATGTTGGAGACGCGCAGGGTCTGCCCGACCGCGTCCTGCCCGGGGAAGAGGTTGTCGGCGATGGTCTGGCCGATGACGACGACGCGCGCGGCCGTGCGCACGTCCGCGTCGGTGAAGAAGCCGCCGCTCTGGACGGCCCACTTGCGTATCTCGGGGAACTGGTCGGAGACGCCCTGCACCTGCGTGCTCCAGTTCTGGTTGCCGGCGACGAGCTGCGCGCGCGAGTTGACGACCGGCGAGACGAGCGAGACGCTCGGCACCTCGCGCTTGACGGCTTCGAGGTCTTCGACGGTGAGCGGGCTGCCCGTGTTCGAGTCGCCCGCGCCACCGCGGACGCCGCCGACGTTCTGCGCGCCCGCCGAGACGAAGAGCAGGTTGGTGCCCATGCTCTCGATCTGCGACTGGACGGTGGCCGAGGCGCCCTGCCCGATGCTGACCATCACGATCACGGCCGAGACGCCGATGATGATGCCGAGCATGGTCAAGGCCGCGCGCGACTTGTTGCGCGCCAGCGCGCGGAAGGCGATGCGGATGATCATTAGGACGTTCATGTCTTCTACCTTATCTTCTCAACCTTGAGCCCGGAGTGGAGGGCGTTTAACCACAGAGGCACAGAGTTCTCAGAGGTTGCACAGAGGGGTTATGAAAGATGAAACTCTGTGCCCCCTCCGTGTCCTCTGTGCCTCTGTGGTTAAACGTCCTCCTCATCACTCTCAACTCCGAAAACAACTCACGCCTCTTCCTCAACCTCGTCATCCTCGACGGCCGGCAGGTTCCGCAGCTCCTCGGCCGCGTCGCGCGGCGCGGTGACGCGGTAGTCCTTCTGAATTCGCCCGTCCTTGAAGACGACGACGCGGTCGGCGTAGGCCGCGATGTCGGGCTCGTGCGTGACGAGGACGAGCGTGATCCCGCGCTCGCGGTTGAGGCGCTGGAAGATGTCCATCACCTCGACCGAGGTGCGCGAGTCGAGCGCGCCCGTCGGCTCGTCGGCCAGGATGAGCTTCGGGTCGTTGACGAGCGCGCGGGCAATCGCCACGCGCTGCTGCTGCCCGCCCGAGAGCTGGTTCGGGTGGTTCTGCTCGCGCCCCGCGAGGCCCACCGCGTGCAGCGCTTCCGTCGCGCGCCGGTGCCGCTCGGCCGGCTCGACGCCCGCGTAGAGCATCGGCAGCTCGACGTTCTCAAGCGCCGAGGTGCGCGAGAGCAGGTTGAAGCCCTGGAAGACGAAGCCGAGCTTCCGGAGCCTGATGTCGGCGCGCTCGTCCTTCGAGAGCCCGGACACGTCCTCGCCGTCGAGTTCGTAGTGCCCGCGCGTCGGGCTGTCGAGGCAGCCGATGATGTTCATCGTCGTCGATTTGCCCGAGCCCGACGCGCCCATGATGGCGACGAACTCGCCCTCGCGGATGCCGAGCGTGACGCCGCGCAGCGCGTGCACCTCCACGTCGCCCATCGAGTAGGTCTTGTGGATGCCTTCGAGGCGGATGACCTCGGGCGCCTCCGCCGCGGGCGTGAGCACGACCTTGTGTGCGCCGTTGTCGAACGTGCCGACTTCGAATGCCGTCTGCATAACTTCACCTCACCCCTTGTCACTTTGTCACTTACCGCCCTCTGCCGCCGCCGGGTGCGCCGCCCACGCGCGGGGCGCCGCCGAAGCCGGGGGCCGAAGACTGCCCGCCGTTAGCGTTGCGCGACGAAGAGGCCGAGGCCGCGACGTTCTGGCCGGTGACGACCACGTCGCCCTCGTGCAACTCGCCTTCGACCACCTCAGTCGCGGAGCCGTCACTCAGGCCGACCTTGATGCGCCGCGCCTGGGGCTTGCCGTCCGCGCCCAAGACCCACACGCGCCTGAGTTGGCCGGGCAGCACGGGCTCGGTCGCGCGCGCGAACTGAGGACGCGCGCCCTGCTGTGCGTTGTTGCCGTCGGGCTGCTGGGCCGCGGCGTTGTCCCCGCCGTTCGCGTTCTGACGCTGAGCGGCGCTGCGGCGCTGGCCGTTGCTGTTGCCGGAGCGCGCCTGCGTCGTGTCGGTCGTCTGCGGCGTGAAGCGGAGCGCGGAGTTCGGCACCTTGAGCACGTCGTTGCGCTCGTCGATGGTGACGGTCAGGTTGGCCGTCATGCCGGGCTTGAGCTTCTGCTCCGGGTTCGAAACGTCGATGACGACGTTGTAGGTGACGACGTTCTGCACGTTCTGCGGGTTGAGCCGCATCTGCTGGATCGAGCCCTTGAACTCCTCGGCGGGGAACGCGTCCACCGTGAAGGCGACCGACTTCGCCTGCTCGACGAGGCCGATGTCCGCCTGGTCGATGTTGGCGATGACCTGCATCTGCGTCAGGTCTTGCGCGATGGTGAAGAGCGTCGGCGCCGAGAGCGACGCGGCCACCGTCTGCCCGACGTTCACGTCGCGCGAGACGACGACGCCGTCGATGGGCGAGGTGATGGTCGTGTGCTGCAAATTGATTTCGGCGAGCTGCAAGGCGGCGCGCGCCTGCTCGACCTGCGCGGCGGCGTTCTGCACCTGCGCCTGCGCGCTCAAGACCGAACCCTGCGACTGCTGCGCCTGCGCCTGTGCCTGCTCGACCTGCGCGGCGGCCTGCGCCTGGCCCGCGCCGGAGGCCGACTGCGCGCTCAACTGCGCCATCTTCAACTGCGCGACCGCCTGGTTGTAGCGGGCCTCGGCCGTCTTGTAAGAGGTCTGCGCCGTCTCTAACTCGCGCTGCGGGATGACGCCGCCCTGGAGGAGCGACTGCTCCTGCCGGAGGTAGCTCGCGGCGTCGTCCAACTGCGCCTTGAGCACCGCGACGTTCGCCTCGGCCGCGGAGACGCCGGCCTGCTGGTTGAGCGTTGTCGTGCCGGCGGCCAGAGCCCTGGCGCGCGCGTCGGAGATGCCCGCGCGCGTCTGCGCGACGCCGGCGTGCGAGTTGGCGACGGCGGTGCGGGCCGACTGCAACTGCGCCTCGGCCTGCGCAACGTTGGCGCGCGCCTGCTGGACTTGCGCCTGCGTGACCGAGGGGTCGAGCTGCGCCAAGAGCTGCCCCTTCTTCACCGTCGAGTTGAAGTCGGCGTAGAGCGCCGAGATGGTGCCCGAAGCCTGACTGCCGACCTGCACGGTCGTCACGGCCTGGAGCGTGCCCGTCGCCGTCACGGTGTTTCTGAGGTTGCCGCGCTCGACTTTCGAAGTCATGTACTCGGCGGCGCTGGCGCCGTTGCCCCAGTACCAGAAGCCGCCGGCCGCGACGAGCGCGACCAGGAGGCTCACGACCGCCAGCCGCCTCTTCTTATTCAGAAATGATTTCACTCGCTGCATCTTCTTTTCCCCTGTGGGCGCCTCTCGCGTGCGCTTTAACAAAGCCGAAAAATATGGGCGCGAAACTCCCGCCCAATAAGCTAGACACCGGCCCCGCGCTTTCGGTTACAGGTCACGGAGCATAGAGAGCGCTTTCAACACAGAGACACGGAGGTGTAACCGTTCTCAGGGTCGCGGTGTCTTACCGTTTGGAAGGCTCTCCCGTGGGCTTAAAACAAGGTAAGATAGGAGCAAGAAAGCAATCATGAAGAAACTCGGAAGGATACAGAAGTTGGGCTTGGCCGGTCTTTCGGCGCTGGCCCTGGCGGCGCCCGTCGCGCTGGCGCAGACCGCGGGCGGCGAGCAGTCGGGGCAGACGGCCCGCGCCGAGCGCGGCGAGCACCGCGGCGGTAAGCGTGGCGGCGGCGAGTTCGGCGGCGAGCGCGGCGGCCACTTCGGGGCTTTTCGCGGCATCGAGCTGACCGACGCGCAGAAGGCGAGCATGAAGCAGCTCCGCGAGTCGTTCGGCGAGCGCACGAAGTCCCTGCGCGAGCAGCTCCGCGCCAAGCGGCAGGAGCTTCGTCAGGCCGAGTCGGGCACGACCTTCAACGAGGCCCTGGCGACGCAGAAGCTGACCGAGGCCGCGGGGCTTCAGGCCAAGCTGATGGCCGAGGAGTTCAAGCTCCGGCAGGACTCGCTCGCCCTGCTCACGCCCGAGCAGAAGACGCAGCTGGAGCAGCGCAAGCAGCAGTTCGAGCAGCGCCGCGAACAGTGGAAGGCGCAGCGCAGCACGGCGCCGCAGCAGTAACCTTCGAACGGGACGGCGGACTCGGCGCCCGACGGCCGAGTCCGCCGCCCTCTAAACTGACAGGGACGGACAGCCACACTGCCGTTGGATTTGGAACAAGCGCCCGACGAGGAGCTGGCGCGCCTCGCGCGCGCGGGCGACGAGTCCGCCTTCGGCGAGATTGTGCGGCGCCACAGCCCGCGGGTCTTCCGCACGGCGTCGCGCTTCTTCCGCCGCCGCGAGCAGGTCGAAGAGGCCGCGCAGGAAGTCTTCTTGAAAGCGTTCACGCAGCTCGACACGTACGAGGGGCGCGGCTCCTTCGAGGGCTGGCTGACGCGGATCACGACCAACACCTGCCTCAACCTCCTGCGCAGCGCGCGCCGCAGGCCGGAGTTGACGTCCTCCGACCTCTCGGAGGACGAGGGCGACTGGCTCGAAAACAACTTGGCGGGCGAGGCCGCCGAACAGCAGCCGTCAATCGAGCGCGCGGTGGTCGCCGCGGACTTGGCGGAGAAGGTCTTGAGCACGATGTCGGAGGACGACCGCGTCGTCCTCATGATGATGGACGGCGAGGAGGCTTCGGTGAAAGAGGTCGCGGAGGCGACGGGCTGGTCGGAGTCGAACGTCAAGGTCAAGGCGATGCGCGCGCGCCGAAGGATGCGCGAGGCGGTCGAGAAGCTGTTGGGGATTTGAAATTGCGAATTCGAAAGAGCGCAGGTGAAGCGATGAGGGACGAACACATCAAGAAGCTTCTGGACGGAGCGCCGCTGTCGAGCTTAGGCCGTGCCGAGCTGGCGGCCGTCCGCGCGCACGCCGAAGTCTGCGAGGACTGCCGGCGCGCCGTCGCCGCGGCGCAGCTCTCGGCGCTCATGTTGAAGACGCGCGCGCAGGAGTCGTTCGAGCCCTCGCCCTTCTTCCAGACGCGCGTGCTGGCCGCTTTGCGCGAGCGGCGCGCGGCCGAAGAGGGCTGGACGCTCGCGCGCCTCTGGAAGTCGGCGGGGCTCCTCGTCTCCTCCCTGGCGGCGACGACGGCGGCGCTCGCCGTCTTCACCTTCGTCGCCCCTTCGGAGCCGGCGGTCGCGCAGGAGGTGGCCGGGACTTACTCGGCCGAGTCCGTCATCCTCGACGACGGGGCCGACGAGCAGATGACCTACGACCAGGTGATGACCTCCCTCTACGGGTCTGAAGACGAGGCGGCGAGGTGATTATGGACAGGGTGAGCAGAAACAGTTGGCTCGTGCGCGCGGCGGCGCTCGCCATCTTCCTCCTCGGGTTCGCGGCGGGCGCGCTCGCGCCGGCGGCCTACCGCGCGTGGTCGCGCGGTGCCGCGCGGCAGGAGCGGCCGGATCGCTTCGAGCAGATGAGCGAGCGGCTCAAGCTGACGGACGAGCAGAAGGAGCAGGTGCGGCAGATTTTCGGCGAGACGCGGACGCGGCTGGAAGCCCTGCGCAAAGAGTCAGAGCCGCGCTTCGAAGAGATACGCGGTGACGCCGACGCGCGCCTCAAGCAGGTGCTCACCCCCGCGCAGTGGGAGGAGTTCAGCAAGTCGCGCGAGGAGGGGCGCGGCCGCCGCGGCCGCGGCCGCGGCGACGACGCGCCGCGCGAACGTTAAGCGCAAGTTTTGAAAATCCCCGAAGGGGATGTCACGCCTTGGCCGGGACGAACTTGAGCGCCACGCCGTTCATGCAGTAGCGCAGGCCCGTCGGCTCGGGGCCGTCGTCGAAGACGTGGCCGAGGTGCGCATCGCAGCGCGCGCAGAGCACCTCGGTGCGCGCCTCCGAGAGGCTCCGGTCTTCCTGCTGGCGCACGTGCCGTTTGTTGATGGGCTGCCAGAAGCTCGGCCAGCCCGTGTGCGAGTCGTACTTCGCCTTCGAGCTGAAGACCGGCAGGTCGCAGCAGACGCAGAGGAAGGTGCCGCGCCGGTGCTCTTCCACGAGCGGGCTCGAACCCGGCGCCTCCGTGCCCGCGCGCCGCGTCACCTCGTACTGCTCCGGCGTCAGGATTCGCCGCCACTCCTCGTCCGACTTGACGACCCGGCCGATCTCGTCCGCCTTCGCACGCCCCTTGTCGGAGGCCGCGAACGCCTCCGCGCCCAACGCGGCAAAGGCCCCGACCGCCAGCGCCGAGGTGAGAAAGTTTCGCCTGTTCATGGTGTAAGACCTCGGTAGGTATTGAGCCCCGGAGGGGCGTCATGTTTATAGCACAATGCGTTTATCTAATTCCCAAGCTCCGGAGGAGCGGCATGTGCATGTCGCCCCAGACGGGGCTCGGGGTCAAATAAAGCACGTAACTATAAACATGACGCCCCTCCGGGGCTCAACCCTTACTGCCTTTTATTATCGAGGCATCAGCACCGTGTCGATGACGTGGATGACGCCGTTCGACTGGTACACGTCGGCGATGGTCACGTTCGACGTGCCGCCCTTCTCGTCGGTGAGCGAGATGCCGTTCATGCCGTTCATCCGGGCGGTGAGCGTGCCGCCGCTCACGGTCTTGAGCATGGCCTGGCCGTGACCCTTCTTGATGAGGCTCATCAGCTTCTTCGAGTCGTAGTTGCCGGCCACGACGTGGTAGGTCAGGATTTTCGTCAGCGTCGCCTTGTTCTCGGGCTTGACCAGCGTCTCGACCGTGCCCGCGGGCAGCTTGTCGAAGGCGGCGTTGGTCGGCGCGAAGACCGTGAACGGGCCTTTGCCCTGGAGCGTCTCGACGAGCCCGGCGGCCTTCACCGCCGCGACGAGCGTCGTGTGGTCGGCCGAGTTCATCGCGTTCTCGACGATGTTCTTCGCCTTGTACATCGGCGCGCCGCCGACCATCGGGTTGTCGCTGCCGCCGCCCATCATCTGCGCCGCCAGCGGCATCGACACCGCGGCCACCAACATCACTGCGAACAGAGTTCTCCTCATCTTTCATTCCCCCCGTAAGTTTTAAGTCGTACCGAAGCTCGACCGATATACGGGGCTCGAATGAAGGGCGGTTTTAGGCGGCGGGAAAATTTTTACTTCACGCGCGGGGCGGCCGAACCATCTGCTCGAAGAGGCGTTCGAGCACGCGGTCGCCGTCCTCGCAGAAGCCCGTGTGGACGGGCGAGGTCTGGATGATGGTGCTGCGCGGGGCGACGAGCCAGTGGAAGCGCGCGCGCTGCGGGAGCAGTCCGATGGGGCCTCCTCTGGCGCCGCCCTCGCAGATGCGCGGGATGGCGGCGAGGTGGCGCTCGACGGTCTCGCGGTCGAAGCCGGGGTCGATGGCGGCGAGGCGTTCTACGTCCAACTCGACGCGCGCCTTGAGGTAGTTCTTCCCCGGACAGGAGACGATGACGCCGGCGTTGACGAACTCGCCGCGCTCGACGCGCGGGACGACGCGGACGACGGCGTAGTCAAACGGACACAGCTCGGGCATCGGCCGCCTCCTTGACGAAGTCCCGCGGCGTTTGCAGGCGCGTGAGCAGGTATTCGGCGTAGGCCGCGCGGTGCCCGGCCGGGCCTTCAAAGCGCGACTCCGAAGTCAGCCACTCGTCGGGGACGAGCGCCAGCAGCCCCTCGATCAACTCGGGCGTCACGAGCGACGAGAGCCGCGCGTCGGCCTCTTCGAGCTGCGAGGCGGAGGGGAGCAGGACGTGATCCTTAATCTGTTTGAAGGGGGAGCGGCTGCGTTCGAGGTAGTTGTCCCAGGAGTGTTGGAAGTAGAGCGCGGCGCCGTGGTCGATGAGCCAGAGCCGCCGGTGCCACATGAGCATGTTGGTGTTGCGGGCCGTGCGGTCAACGTTGGTCACGTAGGCGTCGAACCAGACGATGGCGGAGGCGAGCGCGGGCTCGACCTTTTCGGCCGCGGGGTCGAAGGCGATGGAGCCGGGCAGGTAGTCGAGCGCGAGGTTGAGGCCGGCGCTCGCGCGGATCAAGTCCTGTATCTCCGGGTCGGGCTCGGTGCGCGCGAGCGTCGCGTCCACTTCGACGAAGACGATCTCGGGCACGGGCAGGCCGAGCGCCCGCGCCAACTCGCCCGCCAAAAGCTCCGCGATCAGCGCCTTCGTCCCCTGGCCCGCGCCGCGGAACTTCAGGACGTAGAGCCCGTCGTCGTCGGCCTCGACGATGGCCGGCAGACTCCCGCCCTCGCGCAGCGGCGTCACGTAACGCGTCGCCTTCACAGTCCTCGGTGCCATTAAGTTAAGGATACATCCTTTCAGGGCAAGCCTTCGAGGAGGCGCGCGATGGTTGCGGAGTCGGCCTCGGGCGTGGCCCCTTGTTGTGTGGCGAGCCAGGAGCCGACGCGGTTGGCGATCTCGTTGGAGAGCGGGAGCGGGGCGCCGCGGCGGAGGCAGAAGGCGAGGGCGGCGGCGAAGGCGTCGCCGCAGCCGATGGTGTCGGCGACATGCTCCGCACGAAAGCCGGGGTGCTCGTCCGAGCCGTCGCGCGAGACGAGCAGACTTCCCGAAGCGCCGCGCGTGACGGCCACCAGGCGGAGGCCGAAGAGTTCGAGGAGCGCGCGCGCCGTCTCAAACTCGCCCGCCGTGTTCAAGTTCAGCATCGAGCCCGCGGCCGAAAGCTCCTCGGCGTTGAGCTTGACGACGTTCGAGAGGCGGAGCGAGCGCGCGAGCATCTCGGGCGTGAAGAAGGAGTGGCGCAGGTTCACGTCGAAGAGCCGGAGCGCGTCGGGGCGTGTGGCTTCGAGAAAGCTCTTGATCGTCTCCCGCGCCTCGGGGCGGCGCTGGCCGAGCGTGCCGAAGCAGACGACACGCGCGCGCGCGGCCAACTCCCCCCAGCCGGGCGTCCACTCTAAATAATCCCACGCGGAGTTCTCGTTGACGTTGAAGTGCGGCTCCCCGTGCGCGCCGATGCGGACGCCGACCGTCCCGGTCGGGTGCGCGTCGTCCGTTTGCAGGTAAAGAGTCGAAAGCCCTGCGCGCTCCAACCTCTCAACAGCCTCCTGCCCGAGCGCGTCGCGGCCGACGCGGCTGGCGACGGCCGCCCCGTCGCCGAGCAGACGCGAGACGTAGGCGAAGTTCGAAGGCGCGCCGCCCAGGCGCCGCCCCTCGGGGAACATGTCCCAGATCAGCTCGCCGAGCCCGACGACGAGTCGGTGGTTCGTTCGCGGATGAGACTGCTCGTCCATGTCAGTCGGTGCGCGCCGCCCCCTCCGCGACGAAGCGGTAGCCGACGCCGCGGACGGTGAGGAGGTGCCGGGGGCGCGAGGGCTCGTCCTCGATGTACTTGCGCAGCCGCACGATGAAGTTGTCGATGGCGCGCGTGTCCGTGTCCTCACGCAGGCCCCAGACCTCTTCGAGCAGGGACTTGCGCGAGACGACCTGGCCGGTGCGTTGGACGAGGTGGCGCAGAAGCTCCGCCTCCATCAGCGTCAGGCGCAGCGCGCGGCCCTTCGTGCGCAGCTCAAGCGCCGTGAAGTCGATGGTCTTCCCGTCGAAGGAGAAGGTCTCCGGCCCGTGCTTTTCATCTTCGACCTTAGAAGGCGGGGCCGCCGCTTCCGCCGGCGCCGGCCCGCGGTCGTGCCGGAGCCATTCGCGGCGGCGGAGCAGCGCGTGGATGCGCGCGATGAGCACGGCCAGCTCGAAGGGCTTCGGCAGGTAGTCGTCGGCGCCCGACTCGAAGCCGCGCAAAACGTCCTCGGGGCGCCCGCGCGCGGTGAGCATCAGGACGGGGACGAACGAGCCGGCGCGCCGCAGCTCCGCGGCGACGTGGAAGCCGTCCACGCCGGGCATCATCACGTCGAGCACGACCACGTCGAAGACGCGGCCTTCGTCGAGCAGGAACTTGAGCGCGGTCTCGCCGTCGGCGGCCGTCTCCACGCGGTAGCCCTCGGCCTCAAGGTTGAAGCGGAGACCTTCGGCGAGGTGCTTCTCGTCTTCGACGATTAGGACGGTGCTCAAACGTTTCAGGCCCTCGGGAGTCGGATGGTGAAGGTGCTGCCGCGGCCGAGCCCTTCGCTCTCGGCGTAGACGCGCCCGCCGTGGCGCTCGACGATGGAGCGCACGATGAAGAGGCCGAGGCCCGTCCCCTTGAAGCGCGCCATGAACTGGCCGGGCACGCGGTAGAAGCGTTTGAAGATGCGCTTGAGCTGGTTGCGGTGGATGCCGATGCCGTTATCTTTGACGCGCACGGCCACCATGCGCTCGTCCAGAGGCGCCAGCTCGACCTCGACGCGCACGTCCTTGTCCGAATACTTCACGGCGTTGTCGAGGAGGTTCGAGACGGCCGCGCGCAGCTCCTCGCGGTCGCCGGAGACTTCGGCGCCCGCGGCCTCGGGGGCTTCGTGGTAGCGGATGGCGTCGGCTTCGAGCCCGTGGCGCAGGCGCGCGAGTTCCAGGCACTCGCGGACGAGCTGGCCGAGTTCGACGTGCGCGAGGTTGAGGGAGCGCTTCTTCTGCGCGGTGCGGCCGGCGTGCAAGACCTGCTCGACGGTGTGGAGCAGGCGGTCGCCGTCGGCGAGCATGATGTCGTAGAACTCCTGGCGCCGGGCCTCGGGCACTTCGCGCGACTTGAGGGTTTCGAGGTAGAGGCGCATCGAGGCGAGCGGCGTCTTCAGCTCGTGCGTGACGGCGTTGATGAAGGCGTCGTGCTGCTCGTTGCGCCGGATCTCGCGGACGAGGAAGGTCGTGTTGAGCACGAGCCCCGCGATGATGAGGCCGAAGAAGATGATGCCGAGGACGAGGAGCGCCACCTCGCGCCAGTTGAGCAGAATCCAGCCGACGTTCAGGGCGAGCGCGAGGACGACGAGGCAGATGCCGAACGTCAGAAAGAAGACAGCAGACTTGCGGCGGCCCGCGATGCGCATGCGGGCAGTTTAAAACAAGTAGACAGTAGACAGTAGTCAGTAGACAGTAGAAAGACAGGCGGCGCGGTTCTCATCCTCGATGAAAGCCGCGCCGCCTTGTCTTTCTACTGTCTACTTGTTTTACGCCGCGCGCTTGAGGGGCTCGGCCTCGGGACGCGGCCGGTCAGACTGTTTGATGAGCTTGATCTCTTTCGCCAGCCCGAGCGCTTGCAGCGTGCGGATGCCCCACCAGTTCACGTCCACCTCGTACCAGGCGAGGCCGTGGCGCGCGGCCGTCGGGTGCGCGTGGTGGTTGTTGTGCCAGCCCTCGCCGAAGGTCAGGAGCGCCACCCACCAGAGGTTCGTCGAGTCGTCGGTCGTCTCGAAACGGCGCGAGCCCCACATGTGCGTTGCCGAGTTGACCAGCCACGTCGCGTGCAAATTGAGGACGACCCGCAGGAAGATACCCCACAACATCACCGTCCACCCGCCGAGCGCCAGCAGCGTGAGCCCCAGGACGATCTGCGGCATCCAGTAGAAGCGGTTGAGCAGGACGTGGAAGCGGTCGCGCATCATGTCGGGCGCGTAGCGCCGCAGGACGGCGTCGCCGTGCTGCTGGGCGGTGCCGGTCAGAATCCAGCCCATGTGTGCCCACCACGTCCCGTCGCGCGGCGTGTGCGGGTCGCCGGGCGCGTCGGTGTGCCCGTGGTGGATGCGGTGCGTGACGACCCAGTCGATGGCGCCGCCTTCGAGCGAGAGCGTGCCGCACAGCGTCAGGAAGTACTCGACCCACTTCGGCGTCTTGTACCCGCGGTGCGTCAGCAGGCGGTGGAAGCCCATCCCGACGCCGAGGCTCCCCGAAATCCACCACAGCGCGACGGACACGACGACGGCCGTCCAGCTGAAGGTGAAGAGCGCCGCCAGCGCGCCCAAGTGGAAGACGACCATCGCGATAGACGTGGCCCAGTTGATGCCCGTGCGCCTCTGTATCAGTTCTGCCCGTTCGCCCATGCCGACCTGTGTGCTCAAAGTAGTCTCCCTTGAAATCATGACTGCCCCGATTTTGACGAGGGGATGCTCACACCCTAACAGCTAACGCGCGGCCCGTTTGTAATAGTTGTGTAATTCCTCACGCCCCGGACGGGCGAAGGCGCCGCGGGACTGGCCCCGCGGCGCCTTCGGCGTTGCCCAGACTGTTCGTTGCCTACTGCGGGCCGAACCTCTGCCTGTATTCGAGGGAGGAGAGGAACGCCTTGACCATCTCGGCGCGGCGGTAGTCGCCGCCGAACTCTTCGAGTTTGTCGAGCCAGAACTTCCAGCCGCGGAAGTCCGCGTCGGGCGCGGCGTCGGGGTCGCGCCGCAGGTAGCCGTAGAACTGCATCAGCACGAAGGCCCGGTTGAACTCGCGCTGCCGCAGGCTGGCGTGCTCGGCCACCTGCCTGAGCGCCGCGGCCCGCTTCGCCGGGTCGGCCGGCGTCGCCCCGAGCGAGGCGACGAGTTGCGCGCGCTCGTCGGCCGAGAGCACGCCGCCCGCGTTCTCGTCGAGATTCCCGACGAACTCGGCGGCCGTCATCGTAAGCGGGAAGGCCGCGAGGAACCGCGGGCGCTGGACGAACTCCAAGGCGTACGCCTGCTTGTTCGCTTCGAGCGTCTGCTGCCACGCGCCCGCGCCGACGACGACGTTCTGGCCGATGCGCTGCGTGTCGGGCATGAACTCGTTGAAGCGCACGACCGGCACCGTCCCCACGACGTTCGGCGAGGTCGCGTCGCCGTACGCGGTCTTGAACATGCGGTAGACGAGGTAGCCGGTCTCCTGGAACTCGATGGAGAGGAAGAAGGCCGCGCTCGTGTCGATGCGCTTGACCTCGCGGCAGCCCGCGTCCGCGCCGCAGACCTCGATGCCGCCCTTCCAGAACTGGAAGCCCGAGGCGTCGGGCTCGCGGTTGAGGAAGTCGAGGTACTGCTGGCGGACGAAGTTGTCCGTGTCGTCGCTGGCGTTGCCGCTCGTCTCCGGCGAGTCGTCCGTGATGGTGACGGTCGCCGCAGACTTCGGCCCGACGGCGGCGTTCCCCTTCGGGTTCGAGAGCTTCAGCTGGAACGTCTCCGCCCCCTCGGCGTAGGAGTCCTGGCCGATGAGAATCGTGACGGTCTTCTCGGTCTCGCCCGCGGCGAAGTGGAGCGTGCCCAGCGCCTTCGTGTAGTCGCAGCGGTCGAGCGCCAGCCCCGTCGTCGCAGAGCAGGGGACGTTCACGCCCGGCGCGCTCCCGTCGTCGGTCGTGTAGTCCATGTCAACCGGCAGGCCGGTCTGCACCGTGCGCTTGACCTTCACGGTCAGGCTCCCGCCCTCGGCGACGTTGTAGGCGGACTGTTCGAACTCGATGACGCCGCCCGCGGGGTCGTCGTTGAAGATGATCCCGCGGCTGCGCGCGACCGCGAAGCCCCCCGGCATCGAGAAGTCGATGTAGAACTCCTCGGTCTCCTCGTACGCCGTGTCGCCGTTGATACGGACGGTGACGTGCTTGCTCGTCTCGCCGGGCAGGAAGGTCAGCGTGCCGCTCTTCGCCTCGTAGTCGGACGGCGCGACGGCCGTGCCGTCCGTGGTCGTGTAGTTGACCGTCACGGGGAGCGTGCAGGCCGGCGACATCGTGACGCCGAAGTCGAGGTCGTTGGGCTCGTCGCCCTCGCTCTTGAAGCTGAGGAGACCGGAGAAGGTGAGCGCCCACTGCGCGTTGAAGAGCGAGCCGTTGCTCGTCGTGAAGTTCGCGTCGCCGGAGTAGACGGCCGTGACCGCGTGCTGCCCCTCCGCGAGCGCGCTGGTCGAGACGCTGGCCTTGCCGTCGGCGCCCAGCGCGACGGGCGAGCCGAGGTTTACGTTGTCCACCTTGAACTGGACGGTGCCGGTCGGCGTGCCCGCCGGGGAGGTGACCGCGGCCGTGAAGGTCACGCTCTGGCCGACGGCCGCCGGGTTGAGGGAGGTCGAGACGGCGGTCGTCGTCGCGGCCTGCGCGATGTTGAAGCTGCGCTGGACGCTCGGCGCGGCGTTGTAGGCGGCGTCGCCGGCCTGCGAGGCCGTGACAGTGCAGGAGCCCGCGCCCGTGAGGTGGACGGTCGTACCGCTGACCGTGCACTGGCCCGCGGCCGCGAAGCTCACGGCGAGGTTGGACGTGGCCGTGGCGCTCACAGTGAAGTCGGGGTTGCCGAAGACCTTGTTGCTGAGCGTGTCGAACGTGATGGTCTGGTCTAGCTTTAAGTTGGTCAGCGCGAAGGTGGCCGAAGACGGGCCGGCCGACGCGGTCACGTTGTAGCTGCCGCCCGTCCCGTTGGCCGTGAACGCGGGGGCGGTCGCGACCCCGCTGGCATTAACGCTGACGGTCGGCGAGCCCGAGAACGTGCCGGACGCGCCGCTGGCGGGCGCGCTGAAGGTCACGAGCCCGCCCGCGGTCGGCTCGCCGAAGGCGCTGGTGACGGTCGCGGTCAGGGGCACGCCGAAAGTCGTGTTGATGGTCGCGCTCTGCGGCGTGCCGGCCGTGGCCGCGAGCTGGAAGCCGCGCGACTCGAAGGCGCCGATGTCTACCGCGCCTACGCGGCCGACCCCGCGCTGGTCTGTGGCCGGCGCGCCGGTGCTCGAACCGGCGTCGATGGCGGGGCTGCCGGGGAGCAGCGCGAAGGTCTGCGTCGGGCCGCCGTAGTCGCCGAGCGGGCCGAGGAGCGGGTTGAAGGGCGAGGCGGGGGTGCCGACCCGGTCTCCGTTCTGGCCGTCGATGAAGGCGTTGCCGCCGCCGGTGTTGCCCGCGATGCCGATGATGTTGTGCCCGCGCGAGACGTACCAGTTCGGGAGCGCGGTCAAGTCCGACTGCGTCCCCGTGCCGTTGCGCGCGACGACGGTGTTGCCGACGCTGATCGACGCCTGGGAGGGGCCGACGGCTAAGCCGTGGTCGCCCCCGAACTGGGAAGAGTTGCCGGTGACGGTGGAGTTCGTGAGCGTGAGCGTGAGGCCATTGGCGTAGGCGCCGCCGCCGCGGCTGGAGGCGAAGCCGCCCGCGCCCGTCGTGTTGTTGCTGACGGTGGTGTTCGTGAGCGCGGCCTGGCCCGAGGCATAAATGCCCCCGCCGCTGCCGCCCGCGTTCGGGCCGGTGCCGGTGCCGTTGCCGTTGACGAGGGAGTTCGTCAGCGCGAGCGCGCCGGCGCTGTAGATGCCCCCGCCCCCGCCGCCGTCGCCGAGCTGGCCGCTGCCCGTCACGCCGTTGCCCGTCGTGTTACCCGCGACTAAACAGTCAACCAGAGACAGCGTGCCCTGGTTATAAATCCCGCCGCCGCCCCCGCCGGAGGGCGAGCCCGAGGTGCCGTCGCCGCTCCTGTTGCCCGTGACGCGCACGCCGGTCAGCGTCGTCGCGCCGCGGTTGACGAGGGCGCCGCCGGCCGCGTCCGCCCCGTCGGGCGCCCTGCCGTTCGTGAGCGTCAGGCCCGACAGCCGGACGGGGGTCGCGGTGATGTTGAGCAGGCGGTAGAACCCGGCCGTGCTCCGCCGCAGCGTCAGCACGCCCGCGCCCGGCCCGTTGACCGTCACGCTGGTGCTGACGGTGGGGAGCGTCGCCGCCAGTTCGATGGTGTGGGGGCCGGGCGCCGCGAAGACGTTCGGGTCGAAGTTGACCGTGTCGGCGCCGGCGAGCGCGTTGGCCGCGTTGAGCGCTTCGCGCAACGTGCAGTCTTGATTGCCCGTGCCCGCGCCCGCCGCGTCGCACGAGCCGTCGTCGGTGTCGGCCTCCGAGTTGACGACGAAGGGCTGGTGCCCGCTCTCGGGTTGGTCGTCGCCCTGCAACTCGACGGCGCCGATGTCCGAGCCGTCCCCGCCCGCGGCGTCCGCCACCTCCGTGAAGTTGAGGGGGCGGGGCAGCCCGCGCTGGTCGTTGAGGACGCCGAAGCCCCCGTTGACGCTCTTCCCTCTGTCCACGGCCGGGCTGATGTAGAGCGGGCGGTGCGTCTGCGTCGCGCCGCCGTTGTCGGCCAGCGGCCCGAGGTCGGCGCTCACGTTCGTGACGTTGTGGGTCGTGGTACCGGCGGGGCTGAAGCCGGCGGTGTCCCCGATCAGGTTGTAGTCGTCAGAGACGATTGTCGCCCCAGAGCAGTCCGGCCCGTTGGGGGCCGAGTTGCCGGCGATGATCGTGTTGCCGAAATGAAAACTGCCGATGCCGGGGTTGTAGAGGCCGCCGCCGTTCGTCGCGCTGTTCCCGGTGACGGTGCTGTACCTGAGGGTCAGTGAGCCGACGTTCTGTAGCCCGCCGCCGCCGCCGCCGCTGTTCGTGGAGACGGTGGTGTTGGTGAGGACGACGGTGCCGCTGTTGTAGAGCCCGCCGCCGCCGCCCGACGGGTCGGTGGTGTTGTGAGCGATGGTACTGTTGCCGACGTTCAGCGTGCCGCCGCCGTTGTTGTTGATGCCGCCGCCGGTGCCCGTCACGCTGTTGCCCGTGATGGCGCAGCTGTCGATTGTGAGCGTGCCGCCGCCGTTGTTAATGCCGCCGCCGAAGGTCGCCCTGCCGCCGGAGACTGTTAGACCGGAGAGGTAGACCGTCGCCGTACTCGCGACGTTGAAGACGCGGGTCGTGCCGTTGCCGCTGACCGTCAGGAGGCGCGCCCCGGGGCCGTTGAGCGCCATCGCCGTCGTCAGGTCGGGCAGGGCGCTCGTCAGGAGGATGGTGCCGTTCACGGAGAAGCTGACCGAGTCGAGCGCGCCGCCCGCGGCGCACTCGCCCGGGGCGGCGCCGGAGGCGGTGTTGGTGTTGGCCGACGTGATCGCCTCGCGCAGCGTACACAGGCCGTCGTTGCCGACGGCGTCCGAGAGGGAGTTGACGGTGATTGCCGTCGGATTCGGCGTCGGCGAGGGCGACGGCGTCGGCGTCGCTTGGGCGTAGGCCGACGGCGTAACTGCGGTGTTTGTGTAAAGGGCGGCGCCGAGCGTGAGCGCGGCCAGTGCGCAGCAGAGTCTAGCGAGGGGGTTCATGTTTAGTTCCTTCGGGGCAGTATTCGGCGCCAAATCATCCCGGTAAAGCGGCGCTAACTTTTGCGGGAAGCCGGATGCGTGCGGGTCACCCGTCGATTAGCATGGATACCGGCGGTGTAACGTGCCGGAGAGCCAATGCTCTGAAAATCTAAGACACAGCGGCGTGCCTGTCAAATCACCGCGCCGAAAGAGAGAGGGGCTCGGGTTATTTGACCCGAGCCCCCTTTTGTCGCACGCGCGCCGGCCCCGCCTCACTCCGTGTTCGGGTTGATCTCCTGCTTGACTTCGACGCTCTCCGGCTTTTGCACGCCGGGGACTTCGATCTCCGACGGCGCCGCGCCCCTTAGCTTCTCCTCGGGGCTCAGGTCTTCGAATTTAACCTCTTCGTAAATCGCAGACATGGACGAACCCCCCTTTCACTCAAGCCGCCGCCCGCAGTGTAAAGAAGCGCCGGACTCTCACAGCCCGGCGCTTCCGCTTTTACCCAGACCCCCTCGCGGGGTCAACACCAAGTTGAAACAAGGATAGCCGCACGCGCGCCGGCGTTGGTTGCGACCTTGTTGCGGGCTCATGAAGACTGCCCGCGCGCCTCCCGCCGCCGCGGCCGCCGCAACGGTCTTGTCGGACGAATACATTGAAATGGATTCGGCGGCCGCGCGTTGCCGAAAAGGCATTCGCGTCGTACACTCCGCTCTCAAGCGAGAAGCTTCGTCGTGCCGGCGTCGCGTCCCGAAATCTCAGCGCACAAATCAAAGTCCACCCCGAGGTTCGTTATGAAGCAGAGGCTACTCCTGTCCGCCGCGTTGGCGGCTTCAATCCTCTTACAGCTCGCGCCGCCGAGCGCGCTGGCCCAGCGCCGCCCGGCCGCCCCCGCGGGCGGCGCGCAGGCGGCCGGGCGCTTCGAGCGAGCGCGCTACCAGATCGCGCACCAGAAGTTCGTGCTCGACAACGGCCTGACGCTCCTCGTGCACGAAGACCACAGCGTCCCCGTCGTCGCCGTCAACCTCTGGTATCACGTCGGCTCGCGCAACGAGAAGCCGGGCAAGACCGGGTTCGCGCACCTCTTCGAGCACTTCTTCTTCAACGGCTCGGAGAACTACCCGCACGGCTTCCGCGAGGCGATGGACGACCTCGGCGCCAACAACCGCAACGGGACGACCGACACCGACCGCACCAACTTCTTCGAGGACGTGCCCGCCTCGGCGCTCGAACGCACGCTCTACCTCGAAGCCGACCGCATGGGCTTCCTCGAAGCGCGCATCTCGCAGGAGATGTTGGAGCGCGAGCGCGGCGTCGTGCAGAACGAGAAGCGGCAGGGCGAGAACGCGCCCTACGGCCGCGTCTTCAACGAGGTCGCGCCGAAGATGTACCCCGCGTCGCACCCTTACTCGTGGACGACCATCGGCTCGATGGAGGACTTGAACGCCGCCTCGCTCGAAGACGTGAAGGAGTGGTACCGGACTTACTACGGCCCGAACAACGCGGTCATCGCGCTCGCGGGCGACGTGACGCCGGAGCGCGCGCTGGAGCTGGTGACGAAATACTTCGGCGGCATCCCGCCCGGCCCGCCGCTCGCGCGCACGCGCGAGTGGATCCCGCGGCTCGAACGCAACGTCCGCGACGAGATGTTCGACCGCGTCCCGCAGGCGCGCGTCTACCGCTTCTACCACGCGCCCGCCTGGCGCGACGAAGAGGCCGAGCACCTCTCGCTCTTCGCCGAGGTGCTCTCGGGCTCGAAGAGTTCCAGGCTCGACCGCCGGCTCGTCTACGAGAAGGGGCTGGCGACGGCCGTCGGCGCGGGCCTGAACAAGAGCGAGCTGGGGAGCATCTTTTCCGTCACCGCCACCGTCAAGCAGGGCGTAGACCCGGCCGAGGTCGAGCGCGAGATGGACGCGGTGGTGAACGAGCTGCTCGACAGAGGCCCGACCGCCGAAGAGTTGCAGCGCGCGCGCAGCCGCGTCTTCGCGGACTTCCTGCGCGGCATCGAGCGGCTCGGCGGCTTCGGCGGGCGCTCGGACGTTCTGGCCGAGAGCATGACCTACGGCGGCTCCCCGGACGCCTACCTCGACAAGCTCGAAGTGATGGCGAAGGCCAGCCCTGCGGACGTGCGCGCCGCGGGGCAGAAGTGGCTGCGCGCGAACAACTACACGATGCTCGTCAAGCCGTTCCCCAAGCTCGCGGCCACGAAGGGCGGCCTCGACCGCAAGGTGCTGCCCGCGCTCGGCGGCGCGCCGGAGGTGAAGTTCCCCGAGGTGCAGCGCGCGACCTTGAAGAACGGCCTGCGCGTGATGCTGCTCGAACGTCACTCGGCCCCCATCGTCAACGTGACGGTGGCGGTGGACGCGGGCTTCGCCTCCGACACGCCCGAGCGCGCGGGCGCCGCCTCGCTCGCCGTAGACCTGATGGACGAGGGGACGAAGACGCGCGACGCCTTCAAGATCGTTGACGAGCTAGACTCGCTCGGCGCGCAACTGATTACCTTCAGCCAGCTCGACCTCTCCTTCGTCAAGGTGCGCGCGACCTCCGAGAACTTGCGGCCGACGCTCGACATCCTCGCCGACGTGGTGCTCAACCCCTCGTTCCCCGAAGACCAGTTCAAGATTCAGAAGGAGCGCCGCCTCGCGCAGATCGGGCAGGAGAAGGCGCAGGCCGTCGCCGCCGCGCTGCGCGTCCTGCCCGGCCTCCTCTACGGCGCGGCGCACGCCTACGGCAAGCCGTCTTCGGGCTCCGGCACGGAGAAGTCGGTCGAGCCCGTCACGCGCGAAGACCTCGCGCGCTGGCACGCGCAGTGGTTCAAGCCGGGCAGCGCGACGGTCATCGTCACCGGCGACACGACGATGCAGAAGGTGCTCCCCGCGCTCGAAGCGTCGTTCGGCGCGTGGGCGCCGGGCGAGGCGCCCGCGAAGAACATCACGTCGGTCGCGCGCACCGCGGGCGGCCGCGTCTACCTCATCGACAAGCCCGACGCGCCGCAGTCAACCATCGTCGCCGCGCACCTCTCCGAGCCCGGCGGGCAGGCCGAGGAGCAGGCGATTGAAACGGTGATGCGCAACTTCGGCGGCATGGCGACGTCGAGACTTAATCGCAACCTGCGGCTCGACAAACACTGGAGCTACGGCACGCAGGGGGGCATCCTCGACGCGCGCGGGCAGCGCCCCTTCCTCGTCATCGCGCCCGTGCAGACCGACAAGACGAAGGAGTCGATGGCCGAGGTGGCGAAGGAGATCAAAGGGCTCGCGGGCGAGCGCCCCGTGGCGGGCGAGGAGTTCGCTAGCATCATGCGCAACATGACGCTCCGGCTGCCCGCGCGCTTCGAGACGCTCGACGCGTTAGAGGGCGCGGCCGTGCGTTTGATTAACTACAACCTCCCGGCCGACTACTGGGCGCGCTACGCCGCGGACGTGCGCGGCCTGACCGAGGCGCAGCTCAACGACGCCGCCAAGAAGTTCGTCCGCCCCGGCGAGGTCATCTGGATCGTCGTCGGCGACCTCCGCAAGGTCGAGAAGGGCGTCCGCGAACTCGGCTTCGGCGAGGTCATCCGCCTCAACGCCGACGGCGAGCCCGCCGGGCAGTGACGAGTAGGCAGTAGGCAGACGGCAGTTAATTTCCTTCGGGGAAATTTTTCAAGCATTTCCTACGGGCGGTATGTTGACTCGGGGGCGATTCTGGCGTACAAAGTTTGCAATCGTACCCCGCAGCCTAAGTCCCCTTTTGAACTAGCGAAGGGTCTCCCCGCCCGTTGGACGAATCCCGATGAGCCCGACGTGTAGACTGCTCTGCCTGCTTCTGTCCGCCTGCCTGCTCTGCTTCCCGGCCGCGTCCTGCAAGCGCGGGCCGAAGACGAAGCTCGAAGCCGTGGACAAGATCGTGCGCAAGACGGACGTGCCGCCGCCGGCCGAGCCCGTCAAGCGCGACCTCGCACAGATACGCGAGCGCGGCGAGCTGACCGTGCTCGCACCCTACAACTCGACGACCTACTTCGTCTACCGCGGCGAGCCGCTGGGCTACGAGTACGAGCTGCTGCGCGCGTTCGCCGAGGCGGAGGGGCTCAAGCTCAAGATGGTCGTCGTCACAGACCCGAAGAGCCTCCTGCCGCTCCTCAACTCGGGCGAAGGCGACGTGGCCGCCTCGCGGCTCATCCCGACGCCCGAGACGGAGGCGCAGGCCGCCTTCACGCGCGCCCTCTACGAGACCGAGCCCGCGCTCGTGCAGCAGGCCGAGCCGCCCGCGGCCGCGTCGAAGGTCGCCGAGAAGGCGATGGCGCCGGGGCCGGCCGACCCGACGCCCGAGGTGGACATCCAGGCGCGGCTCGTCACCGCGCCGGCGCAGCTCGCCGGCAAGCAGGTTGACCTGCCGGAGAAGTCGCCCTACGCGCGTACGCTCGTCGAACTCTCCGACGAAATCAATGGCGACATCCACGTCGTCGAGCTGGGCGAGGTGCAGGACGAGGCGCTGGCGCAGAAGATCGCGCGCGGCGAGGTCGAGTTCACGGTCATGCAGGCGAACCTCGCGGCGCTCAAGGAGGCCGAGTTCAGCAACCTCAAGGTGCGTCCCGTCCTCGGGAGCAAGCACCCGGTGGCGTGGGCCGTGCGCAAGAACTCGCCCGAGCTGCTCGCGGAGCTGAACCGCTGGATCGAGGACAAGCAGAACGAGGGTCTCTTCGCACGCGTCTACAAGAAATATTTCGTGGATATGAAGGGGCACATCGAGCGCGCGACGAGCGACTACCTGACCTCCGCGACAGGGAAGCTGTGCGCCTACGACGACCTGCTGAAGAAGCACGCCGCCGAGATCGGCTGGGACTGGCGGCTGCTCGCCTCGCAGGTCTACCAGGAGTCGAAGTTCAAGCCGGACGCGAAGTCCTGGGCGGGGGCGGAGGGGTTATTACAACTGATGCCGGGGACGGCGCGGCAGGTCGGCGTGCACGACCCGTTCGACCCGGAGGATAACGTCGGCGGCGCGGTCAGGTACTTGAAATGGCTGAACGAATTCTGGGACGAGCGCGTCGAGGACGAGCCCGAGCGTTTGAAGTTCATCCTCGCCTCCTACAACTGCGGCCCCGGCCACGTCGAGGACGCGCAGCGCCTGGCGTCGAAGTACGGCGGGAACCCTCTGGCGTGGGACGACGTTTCCTACTGGCTCTTGCAGAAGTCCACGCAGCAGTACTCCACCGACGAGGTCGTCAAGTTCGGCTTCTGCCGCGGCCTTGAGCCGGTCAACTACGTGGATCACATCCTCCGCCGCTACGACCGCTACAAAGAGTTCGTCGTCGCCCAGCGCCGCACGCGGAAGTCCCGCGGTTGAGTCGCGGCGGGAGCTATTCACCACAGAGACACGGAGGCACAGCTTGAAGAGGAATAGCTCAACAAGCTGTGCCTCCGTGTCTCTGTGTTAAAATTCGCTCACTCACACAGCTTCAACTTTAAGGAGTCGCCTTTGCTCAGTAGAACCGCGCTCGCCTTCGCCGTCTCGATTGCCTTGAGCCTCTGCGCGTGTGTGAGCAAGAGCGAGACGCCGACGCAGGCGCCGGCCGCGGCGGCGGGCACGCTTGCGCCGCAGGTCTCGGGCGCGGAGCTGGCCGCGCGTTTGAAGGAGATTTGTGAGAAGTCGGGCGGGCGTTGCGGCGTGGCCGTGACGCACGTCGAGACCGGAAGGGGCGCGGCCTTCGAGGGCGACACGCCCCTGCCGCTCTACAGCGTCTTCAAGCTGCCGCTCGCGGTCGAGGTGCTGAAAGAGGTCGAGGAGGGGCGGCTGACTCTCGAACAGAAGGTGCACGTCGAGCCCGAGGAGGCCGCGCCGGGCGTGAAAGAGAACAGCGACCTCTGGCGGGAGCCTTCAGACCGAACCGTCCGCGAGCTGTTGGAGTTCTCCATCGTGCGGAGCGACAACACTTCGAGCGACAAGCTGCTCGAACTCGTCGGCGGCCCCGAGGCGGTCACGCGCCGCATGCGCGCTCTCGGCCTGACGAACGTCGAAGTCCGAGCCTCGGCGAAGGAGTTTCTGCGGAGCAAGGGCGCGCACCCGAACACGGGCTCGGCCGCAGACCTCGCGCGCCTGCTCGTCATGCTCCAGAAGGGCGAGGCGCTCGCGCCGCCGCAGCTCGAAGTGCTGCTCGGCCTCATGGGGCGCGTCGTGACGGGCGACCGACGCCTGCGCGCGGGCGTGCCCGCGGGCACGAACGTCGCCGACAAGACGGGCACCGGCCCCTCGACGATTAACGATGTCGGCGTGATTACTCTGCCCGGCGACAAAGGGCATCTTGCGGTCGCCGTGCTGATCGACGGCTCGAAGCTGCCCGCCGAGAAGCAGGAAGACCTCATCGCGGAGGTCGCGCGCGCAGCCTACGACGCGCACGCGAAAGGGAAGTAAGGTTGATGCTTCTGCAAGAGGTGACTTAAAGAATGACGAGAGAAAACCCAGCCCCGAACGTCCGCCGCGCTTCGACCGACGATGCGAAGTTGTTGGCGGAGTTGGGGGCGCGAACGTTTTCGGAAACGTTCGCCGAAGACAATTCGCCCGAAGACATGGCCGCCTACGTGGCCGACTCGTTCAGCCTCGAACGGCTGACGGAGGAATTGACCGACCCTTTGTCCGTCTTCTTCATCGCCGAGGTTGACGACGTTGCGGCGGGCTACGCCAAAATTCACCCGGGCGAAACGGCAGAGGGCGTCGAGGGAGAGAGGCCGATTGAACTCGTGCGCCTCTACGTCGCACAAGCCTGGCTCGGGCGCGGGGTCGGCCCGGCGCTGATGCGGCGGTGTGTTGACGCGACGCGCGAGATGGGATTCCAGACCATCTGGCTCGGGGTGTGGGAGCACAACCGACGCGCGCAGGCGTTCTATCGTAAGTGGAGTTTCTACGAAGTCGGAGAGCACATTTTCCAGCTCGGTTCCGACCCGCAGAGAGACATCGTGATGCAGCGAGCCGTTTGAACGATGAGGGGGGACGTTTTGGAGTCGCCGCTGCCAACCTTGGACGGCGTGGCGCCGAGCCGGCAGACGCTGCCCGCCGCGGGGCGCTGGGCGACCGTGCTCGACTTCCTTTCGGAGCGGCACGCGTCCGTCGGCTTTGAGACGTGGGCCGCGCGGATGCGCGCGGGGCGCGTGGTTGACGAGGCGGGCCACCGGGTCACGCCCGAGAGCCCTTACCGCGCGGGCGCGTGCGTCTACTACTACCGCGAGCCGGAGGAAGAGACGCGCGTCCCCTTCGCAGAGAGAATCATTCACCTCGACGAGCACCTCCTCGTGGCCGACAAGCCGCACTTCCTCGCGGTCGCGCCGGCGGGGCGCTTCCTGCGCGAGACGCTGCTCGTGCGTTTGAAGAGGAGCACAGGGCTCGACGCGCTCGCCCCCGTCCACCGCATCGACCGCGAGACCGCAGGGCTAGTCGTCTTCTCCGTCAACCCCTCGACGCGCGGCGCCTACGCCTCGCTCTTCCAGCGGCGCGAGGTGTCGAAGGTCTACGAGGCGCTGTCTGTCGGCCGTCCCGCGCTCGACCTCCCCGTCACGCGCCGCAGCCGCATCGTCGCGGGCGAGCCCTTCTTCCGCATGAAGGAGGTTGACGGCGAGCCGAACTCCGAGACGCGCGTTGAGTTGATTGCTGAGCGCGAAGGCGGGACGCTCTACGAGGCGAGACCTTTGACGGGGCGCAAGCACCAGGTGCGCCTTCACCTCGCGGCGCTCGGGCTGCCGGTCTTGAACGACAGGCTCTACCCGGAAGCGCTGCCCGACACGCCCGAAGATTTTTCCGCCCCGCTTAAACTGCTGGCGAAGTCCCTCTCCTTCCGCGACCCTCTGACCGGCCGCATCCTTCACTTCGAGAGCGAGAGAGGACTTGAGGGCGGTTGAGAAAAGAGGGCGCGGACATTAAAGTTCAAAGCTTGCCGTCGAAGACTACAGTTCAAGGCCACTCCGTTCCCCGCGTGTCGGCGGCGCAGGCGCGTCTGCTCTTGATGGGGGCGCAGGGGCTGCTGGCAGACCCCGGCCGGGCGGCGACGAGGACGGCCGTGTTCGACCTCGTCAGGCGGATGGGCTTCGTGCAGCTCGACTCGATCAGCTACGTCGAGCGCGCGCACCACCTGACGCTCTCCAGCCGGCTCCACGCCTACCGGCGCGAGCACCTCGCGCGGCTGCTTGAGCGCGACCGGAGCCTCTTCGAGCATTGGACGCACGACGCCTCGGCCGTCCCCACCGAGTGGTTCGCGCACTGGAAGCCGCGCTTCGAGCGCGCCGGCGCGCGCATCCGCGGGAGCGCCTGGTGGCAGGAGCGCATGGGCGGCGAGGCCGACCGCCACGTCGAAGCCGTGCGCGCGCGCGTCCACAGGGAGGGGCCGCTCCGCTCGCAGGACTTCGAGCACGAGAAGGGTCAGTCTTCCGCCTGGTGGGGCTGGAAGCCGCAGAAGGCCGCGCTCGAATACCTCTGGCGCACGGGCGAGCTGGTGGTCGCGCGGCGCGAGAGTTTTCAGAAAGTCTACGACCTGACCGAGCGGGTCTTTCCGGAATTGCACGGCGCCCCCGCGCCGGACGAAGAAGAGCACACGGAGTGGGCCTGCTCGACCGCGCTTGAGAGATTGGTAATAGCGACGCCGAAGGAGCTGGCCGAGTTCTGGGCGGCAATAGACCCGGCGCGCGCGAAGGTCTGGTGCGAGCGGGCCGCGCGGCAAGGGAGGATCGTGCCGGTGCTCGTCGAGCCGCTCGAAGGCCAGGGTTCGAAGCCGCGGCCGGCGTACGCGCTGCCGGACTGGGAGCGGCGGCTGAAGCGTCTGCCCGAGCCGCCGCCTTTGACGCGCCTGCTCAGCCCGTTCGACCCCGTCCTGCGCGACCGCGCGCGTGCGCTGCGCTTGTTCGGGTTCGACTACCGCTTCGAGGCGTTCGTGCCCGGGCCGCAGCGCAGGTTCGGCTACTACGTCCTGCCCGTGCTCGAAGGCGACAGGCTCGTCGGCCGCATCGACCCGAAGTTCGAGCGCGCGGAGGGCCTGCTCAAAGTCCGCCACGTCTACTGGGAGCCGGGCGTGCGCGCGACCCGCGAGCGGGTCAAGAGTTTAAAGGAGGCGGCCGGGCGGCTGGCGAGCTTCATCGGCGCCGAAGGCGTCGAGTGGGCGGGCGTCTGACATGCGAGAGATGAAGAACGAAGAGACCTCTTACCCGAGGGAGAAGATCAGAGTCCTGCTGCTTGAGAACGTGAGCGGGACGGCCGTGGAAGGGTTCACGCGGGGCGGCTACCCGAACGTCGAGCGGTTGACGCGCGCGCTTCCAGAGGACGAGCTGGCCGAGGCGGTGAAGGGGGTGCACATCCTCGGCATCCGCTCGAAGACGAAGGTGACCGAGCGCGTGCTCGCTGCGGCCGACCGCCTGCTCGCCGTGGGCGCCTTCTGCATCGGCGTCAACCAGGTGAACTTGAACGCGGCGACCGACGCGGGCGTCGCCGTCTTCAACGCGCCCTACTCGAACACGCGCTCGGTGGCGGAGCTGGTCATCGGACTGTGCGTGATGCTCATCCGCCGCATCCCCGACAAGAACGCGGCGGCGCACCGCGGCGTCTGGCTCAAGGAGGCGCAGGGGAGCTACGAGCTGCGCGGGAAGACGCTCGGCGTCGTCGGCTACGGCAACATCGGCTCGCAGGTCTCGGTGCTGGCCGAGGCGCTGGGGATGAAGGTCGTCTACTACGACGTGGTGCCGAAGCTCCCGCTCGGCAACGCGCGGCAGGCGCGCGACCTCGCGGAGCTGCTCGCGGAGTCGCACGTCGTCACGCTCCACGTCCCCGGCGGGGCGGGCACGCGCAACCTTCTGGGCGAAGAGATGCTCGCGCAGATGCGCGAGGGCGCCGTCCTCATCAACTACAGCCGCGGCGACGTGGTTGACCTCGAAGCCTTAAGGAAACAGATTGAAAAGGGAAGACTCGCGGGCGCGGCCGTGGACGTCTTCCCCGAGGAGCCGGAGAAGAGCGGCGACCCCTTCCGCACGGTCTTGCAGAATTTGCCGAACGTGATTTTGACGCCGCACGTCGGCGGCTCGACCGAGGAGGCGCAGGAGTCAATCGGCGCGGACGTCTCTTCGAAGCTGATTCAATATCTGGAGTACGGCACCTCTTCGGGGTCGCACACCGTCCCGGCCGTGAGCCTTCCGCCGCAGGAGGGCACGCACCGCGTCCTGCACATCCACCGCAACGTGCCGGGCGTGCTCGCCGAGATCAACTCGCGCCTCTCCGCGCGCGGCGTCAACATCCTCGGCCAGTACCTCAAGACGAACGAGCGCGTCGGCTACGTCATCCTCGACGTGGACACCTCCATCTCGAAAGAGGCCGTGAGCATCCTGCGGGAGGCGAAAGAGACTTTGAAGACGCGGGTCGTCTACTAGAGGAGTAGGGTCTCGACGCGGTGTGCGTGCACCATGCCTTCGCAGGGCGACCAGGCGAAGACGGTGAAGCGGCCGTCCTGCGAGGCCACGAGCGCCACGGCGTCTTGCTGGTCTTGCACGAACTGCGCCGCCGAGAGGTGGCGCGTCCCGCCCAGCTCGGCCGGGTCAACGACCTCCGGCAACCCGCCCGCGACCGGCTCGGTCACGACGACGCGCTCGACCTCCGCGCCGCTCCGGCCCTGGACGATCTTCGCGCCGAAGGCCAAAAGCTCCGAGCGTGTGTTGATGACGGCCGCGCCGTCCACGGCCGTCAGGCCCGCGACCGCGTCCACCGCCCTGCGTAGGGCCTCCTGCCACTCCGGGTCTTCGCCCTCGGCCTCGCCGCGCGCCAGCAACTCCCGCAGCTCCGTGAAGGCCGGCTCGACCGCGTAGAGGGTCGGCCACAGGACTGACTCGCGCCAGGCGTCCGAGCCCGCGGGGACGACCAGCAGCGTCCCGCCGCGCCCGTGCTCGCGCATCGAGACGGCGAGCTGCACGAGCGCGTCCGTCTGGTCGGCGGGCGCCGAGACCGAGCCGAAGCCGAGCAGCGAAGTGACCATGCCGGGGCAGTCGGGCACGGAGGCGCCGCCCTCGTCCACGACCTTCACCTCGTCGCCGTGGAGCACCACGACGTTGGCGAACTTGCCCGGGTCGCGGCTCCGGCGGTACTTGACCACGAGCAGGCCGGGCTCGACGACTTCGAGCACGAAGCAGAGGCGCGGGATGACGCGCGTCGTCCCCCAGACGCAGAGTTCTTCGCCCGCGCGCCAGACGCCGAGGTGGATGCCGGGGCGCTCGACGGCCGGGGCGAGGCGCGCGAGGGTTCTCGGGGCGAGCGGGAGGGCGCGCGCGAACCTGAGCGGCGGCGCGGCCTGTTCGGGCGGGAGGTAGGCGAGCGAAATCTTCGGCGGGTAGCCCTCCTCGCGGCGCAAGGAAGCCCAGAAGGCGGCGTCGATGACGGCCTCGACGGTGGCGGCGTCGGGCGCCGGCGCGAGCCCCTCTCGGCCGGCCGCGCGCGCCCTCTCCGCGAGGCGCGCGAAGCGCTCCTCGACCGCCTCGGACACCTTGCGCGCGGCCGGGTAGGCCGGCCCCTTACGCTCTGGGACGCCCACGCTCATAGGTGAACTCACTTCACGTCGAGCAGTTCCACGTCGAAGACGAGCGTGGCGTTGGGCGGGATCGTGCCGTTGCCCGTCGCGCCGTAGCCGAGCGCGGGCGGGACGATGAGCTGGCGCCTCCCGCCGACCTTCATCGTCGCCACGCCCTCGTCCCAGCCCTTGATGACGCGGCCCATCCCCAAAGGGAACGAGTAGGGCTGGCCCTTGTCGCGCGAGCTGTCGAACTTCGTCCCGTCGGTGAGCGTGCCCGTGTAGTGGACGACCGCCGTCTGCCCGCGCTGCGGGCTCGGGCCGGTGCCGACGACGAGGTCTGTGTACTTGAGGCCCGAAGGGGTCGTCACCTCCGCGCCCCCGCGGCCGGGCAGGGAGGGCACGAAGAGGTAGGCCGCCGCGCCGGCCGCAAGCACGACGATGATGATGATCGCGACGAGGCGCGTCCGCTTCTGTTTGGTCTGGCGCGTCTGCGACCTCTGCTGCGCGGCGACGTTCGTGCCGCGCGTGTGCGTCCTTCCGGGGGTGCGCCGCTTACGACTCTGAGGCAACTGCTTGTCTCCTGTTGTCTGTGTGGTCTGAAGAGTTGCGGCGGCCGCGAGCGGGCCGCGTGCGGGGCGTAGCATAAGCGAAACGCGCCCAACCCTCAACCGCCGGGCGTGCCCGCCTTCGTCTCCCAGAAGGTCGGCGCGGCGGGCCGCAGCTCGCGCTCGACGGCGAGCGCGACGAAGCCCATCGTGTAGCGCGCGTTGACTTCGAGCAAAGGGTGGAGGCCGCCCGCGTGCTCCAGCGCGTCGAAGCCCGCGGGGCCGCCGTAGCCCTCGGCGCGCAGGCGCTCGCAGACGACGGTCGCCACCTCTTCAAGCAACCTCATACGGTCTGGTTCGGGCGGGCGCCCGAGCACGTAGCCGACGCCCGTGCCCGCGCCGTTCGTCCGCAGGTCGCTCACGCCGAGCAGGCGGTGTGAGCCTTCCTTTGAAACTTCGACGACCACGCCGTACTCCCTTTTCACTTCGAGCCAAGGCTGGAAGATGAGCGGCTCGCCGCGCGCGAGACGTTTGAAGGCCCAGGCACCCTGCGCCCCCTCGACGCGCGGCCCGCGCCCCAACACGCGCTCGCGCGCCGCGAAGCCGTAAGGACTTTTAATCACCCACTTGTCATCCGCGCCGGGGCAGGCGCGCGCCGCGGCTTCGTTCAACTCTTCGGGCGCGTGTGCGACACAAGCGCCGGGCAGCGCCCAGCCCATCTCGACTTCGAGCGCGTGGCTCCACAGCTTCGAGTTCACGCGCGCGACCGCCTCGAAGTCCGGCGGACGCACCTCGGCTCCCGCGCGCAAGCCCTCCTCCGCGGCCGAACGCGTCCAGCCCCAAGGCGTGAAGAGACGTTCGGCTTGAGGCGTGCGACCCGCGGCGGCCGCGCGCGGCGAGACGAGCTGGACTTCACGCCGGCGGGCTTCGTCGGCGAGCGCGTCCGCCCACGGCACTTCGTAGAGCAGCGCGTCGCCGGGGCGCGCGAGCCGCAGGAGGTGCGGGGCGAGCTGGCGGTTGAGCGCGTCGAAGGCTTGCGTGCGGCGGTAGGGGCGCGCGGGCGCGCGGGCGTCGTGCGCCAGCTCGACCTCGAAGTCCGCGTTCATGTGCCACAGTCTCTCTTTCACGCCGGTTGGTTTAGTATACAAGGCGAGATGCGTGTGTGGAGGCTGGAGCTTGAGTACGAAGGGACGCGCTACGCGGGCTGGCAGGCGCAGCCGCACGCGCGCACCGTGCAGGGCGAGTTGACGAAGGCCGCCGAGCAGTTCTTGAACGCGCGCGTCGAGGTCGGCGGCTCGGGCCGGACGGACGCGGGCGTCCACGCGCTCCGGCAGGTCGCGCACCTTAAATCAAAACCGGCGGGCCCCGCGCCGCAGCCGGCGCAGTTGAAGACCGGCCTCAACAAGCTTTTGCCGCACGACGTGAACGTCCTGCGCGTCGCGCAAGCGCGCCCGAACTTCCACGCGCGGCACGACGCGCGGGCGCGCTACTACGTCTACCAGGTGGCGACGCGGCGGACGGCCTTCGGCAAGCCCTTCGTCTGGTGGGTGCGGGACAGGCTGGACGTGAAGTCGATGCAGGCCGCGTGCGCCCTGCTCGAAGGGCGACACGACTTCAGCTCGTTCTGCGAGAGCCCCGGCGAGCAGCGCTCGACGCTCATCGAGGTGGAGCGTGCGGAACTCGCGGTTGAGGGCGGGCTCGTCCTCTTCCGCGTCGGCGCGAGCCACTTCCTCTGGAAGATGGTGCGGAGAGTCTTGGGCGCGCTCGTCGAGGTCGGGCGCGGGAACCTCTCGGCGGAAGAGTTCGGCGGGCTGTTGGAGAGATATTCCAACGCGCCGGCCGCGTGGACGGCGCCGCCGTCGGGGCTCTTCCTCGAACGCGTCCTCTACGAGGGCGACCCGGCGCCCGGGCCGCTCCGTCCCGCCTTCCCTTTGACGGCCGACTGAAGCGCGCGCCCTACTTCTGCCGCTTGAAGTAGAGGCAGGTGGTGCTCCCGTCCTGCGTCGCGGCCGAAAGCTCCCAGCCCTCTTCCCCGAGCTTGTTGAGGTCGAGGAGGTGTGCGCAGGTCGTCTTGTACTCCCAGCGCGGGCGCGCCTCCTGCGCCTGGCGCGCGAACCCGACCACACAGAGGAGCGAGACGACGAGCATCGCGGCGAGCATGATTCTGTTTCTCATGCGCCGGAGCATAAGAGAACGACGCGCGCCGCGTAAAGAGGCCGGGCGCGCAGTTGAATCCTCGCCCGGCGGCGGATAAGATGCCGCGCCGTTCAAAGTTTCAGACAGCAGGAGGCCAGACCCCGGATGTCAGCACAGACCGCGCAACCTTCCCCCGAATACTTCTTCGCTTCCGCCAACGCGTACCAGCGCACGGCCGCGCTCAAGGCCGCCGTCGAGCTGGAACTCTTTACCGCCGTCGCCGAAGGCAAGCGCGACGCGCCGTCGATTGCCGCGCGCTGCGGCGCCTCGGAGCGCGGCGCGCGCATCCTCGCAGACTTCCTCGTCGTCAACGGCTTCCTGACGAAGGACGAGGGCGGCTACGGGCTGACGCAGGACTCGGCCGTCTTCCTCGACAAGCGCTCGCCGGCCTACATGGGCGGCGCGCTGGAGTTCCTGCTCGCGCCGACGCTGCTCAAGGGCTTCGATGATTTGGCGGGCGCGGTGCGCAAGGGCGGCACGGTCATCCCCGAGGGCGGGACGGTCGCCGCCGAGAACCCGCTCTGGGTGAAGTTCGCGCGCGCGATGGTGCCGATGGCCGCGCCGGTCGCGGGCCAACTCCCTGCGCTCGTCGGCGCGCCGGCGGAGGGCAAGTTCAAGGTGCTCGACATCGCCGCCGGCCACGGCCTCTACGGACTCGCCTTCGCGCGCCACAACCCGGAGGCCGAGGTCGTCGCGCTCGACTGGCCGGCCGTGCTCGAAGTGGCGAAGGAGAACGCGCAAAGGGACGGCGCCGCCGAACGCTACTCGACCATCGAGGGCGACGCCTTCGGCGCGGAGTTCGGCGAGGGCTACGACGTGGTGCTTCTGACGAACTTCCTCCACCACTTCGACCCGCCGACCTGCGAGACGCTGCTGCGCAAAGTCCGCGCGGCTTTGAAAGACGGCGGCGCGGCGCTCACGCTCGAATTCGTCCCGAACGAAGACCGCGTCACGCCGCCGCTCTCCGCCGCCTTCTCGCTGACGATGCTCGCCGGCACGCCCGCCGGCGACGCCTACACCTACCCCGAGCTTGAGCGCATGTTCGCCGACGCCGGCTTCTCAGGCAGCGAGGCCCAACAGCTCCACGCCTCGCCGCAGCATGCAATCGTGTCGCGGAAATAGAGTCAGCACCACCCGGGTTGAGCCGTTTCGTCCGCCGATTGCGCGTTAGTGTTCGGGCACAAATTCTTGCCCGAACACTTTCAAGGACGGAGAAACGGATGAGGTTCTTAACGCTCGCACTGCTCTCTTTACTGCTCCTGACTTCCGCCGGGTCGGCGGCGGCGCAATCGCCGGTGCTCGCCGCGGGCGAGCCGCCGCTGACGAAGGCGACCGTGGACGACGTGGCCGAGTTCTTCGGCTGGCTCTTCGAGACGCGCTTCACGCCCGGGCAGCGGCGCGAGCTGGAGCGCGTCCTCGTGGCGACCTGGCGCGCCGGCGACCGGAAGGAGATCGAGGCCGCCGGGCAGTTCCGCGAGCTGAACGCGAAGCTGAAGACGGTCTCGGGGGAGAAGAGCGCGGAGCTGCGCGCGGCCGTGCTGCCCGACGTGCTAAAGCACGCGCGGGCGGAGGCGAGCGACTTCTCGCGCCTGCTCCTGAGCGTCTACGACTCGCGCGCGGGTGGCGGGGCCGCGGCGCGGGACGAGGCGGCCCCGACGGGGGGCGACGCCGCATCGCTCCTCGGGTCGTGGCGGTCGTCGGAGATAGGGATGACCAGCTACCAGAACACCATCACCGGCGCGTCGCGGCCGGGGCACGGGCTGACGGTGCAGTACAAGTTCCTGCCGGGCGGGCGCTTCGAGTATAACGGCTACATGGAGACGACCATGTACAACTGCACGACGACGCTCTTCAACCCCGTCGCCGGCACGTACAGCGTTGAAGGTAGTCGGCTGACCATCGTGCCGCAGACGAGCAAGTGGCAGCAGACGAACAACTGCGCGTCGAGCGTGAACAAGGAGCAGCCGGGCAAGCTCGACCCGGAGACCTACGCCTTCCGCTTCTCGAACGAGCAGGGTGGGCGGCGCCTGTGCCTGGCATCTTCGAAGGGCAACGAGGTCTGCTACCGCGCCGAACAGTAGAGGCGAAGAACGTGAGACACCGAGAAACATCTGAAGACACTCCGCGTGCGGCGGCGCTGAAGGGCGTGCGCCGCATGCTCTTTTTCGCGGCGATTTTCTGCTGCTTACAGTCTGTTGCTCACGCGCAGGAGCCTTTGGCGAAGACGGTCAAGACGTTCAAGCTCGGCGAGACGGAGGTGAAGGTCAACGTCTACGAGCGCGCGGGGGCGGCCGTCACGCTCTTCGCGCCGCACCACAACGAGCAGGGCGCGCTCAAGGCCGCGCGGGAGGCGGTCGCCGCGCACGGCGGGCGCTTCGTCGAGGTCGAGTCGTTCGACGAGACGGGCGCGCCCACGCGGCGCCTGCGCTTCCGCGTCGCCGGGAAGAACTACAGCGTTGACCCGAACCGCATCTACACGCCGAACGGCCGCAAGTGTCTCAGCCTCCCCGCGGACGCCGAGGACGCCGTCAAGGCTTTCGCCGAAGAGCTGCTCGCGCTGCTCTTCGCGCCCGGCGGCGCCTCCCTGCGCGCGGGCGAGACGCTCTTCGTCGCCGTCCACAACAACGGCGACGTGGAGAAGAGCCCGGCCGCCGAGCGCGACTCTGACCTGTCCGCGGTCGCCTTCGTCAAACCCCTGCGCTCGCGCACGGCCTTCCGTGGCGCCTTCGAGGGGTCGGCCGCGGGCGTCTACCTCTCGAACACCGAGGACGACGAGGACAACTTCATGATCGTCACCGAGCCCCGCCTGCTCGGCCCCTTCGCCGCGCGCGGCTTCAACGTCATCGTGCAGAAGCCCGCCGCGCAACTGCGCGTCCCCGGCTGCTCCGTGGACGACGGCTCGCTCTCCGTCCACGCCGCCTACAACAACATCCCCTACCTCAACCTCGAAGCGGACATCACCAGCGGCGCCGCGCGCCAGCGGCAGATGCTCGAAGCCGTCTACGACTTCATCAAGACGAAACAGTAAGGGCCGGTTCATCTCCCTTTTCAGAAGCAGGCGCGGGCGAGTGCATCTTGCCCGCGCCTGCTCCGTTCTGCCCTCGTGTGATCCGTTTGCCGCGCCGCGCACGCGTTACGGGTGAGGCAGTCGGGAAGTCACTCCCGGCGGAGAGGTTGAAAGGCCATGAGAGCAGCGTTCCGCAGAAGGGCCACGGCGCACGTCCTGTTGAGGGTCGCGGTTGCGACCCTGTCGGTCGTGTTCGTGGGCGGGCGCGCTCTCGCGGCCGACGGCGGCAACGACGGCAAGGCCACTAATCCCGCCCCCTCGCGGGGGATTACGACGAACATGAAGGTTGCTAACTTCGACGACGCGCTCTCGACGGCGCTCGCGCGGCGCGGGGCGGCGTCGCGCGTCGCATGCGACGGGCGCGACCCCGTGGCCCGCCGCATCCTGAACGAGTACGGCGCGGTCTTCTTCGCCTCTAACGGCGCGGTGCCGCCGCCCGTCTGCATCTTCGCGGGGGCCGAGGAGGTCGAGTCGTTCCAGCGCGCGGCGAACGCCTCGGCGCGGGAGGTCGGCGGGGTGTTGATTGAATTGCAGCCGTCCGCGATGCGCGCGCTGCTGGCCGCGCGCGTCGAGGCGCAGGCCGAGGGGCTCGACATCACGCCGCGCGACGGCGCGGAGTCGGCGCGCCGCGGCTACGCGGACACGGTCAGGCTCTGGAACTCGCGCCTGCTGCCCGCGCTCGAATACTGGCGCGCTCAGGGAAGGCTGACCGACGAGGAGGCCGAGCGCGTGCGACGGCTCCCCGTGCGCGAGCAGGTCGGCGCCGTGCTCGAACTCGAACGCGCGGGCGTCTACTTCAGCAAGGATTTCTCCAAGTCGATTCTCTATTCGGTCGCCGCGCCCGGCGCGTCGCAGCACCTCTCGCTCCTGGCCTTCGACGCGGCCGAGTACGGCGACGGGCGCGTGCGACAGATACTCGCGCGCCACGGCTGGTTCCGCACCGTCCGCAGCGACTGCCCGCACTTCACATACCTCGGACTGCCCGAGAGCCGCCTGCCCGCGCACGGCCTGAAGAGGGTCGAGACCGCCGACGGCGAGTTCTGGGTGCCGAACAGCGGCGAGTTGCAGCCGGAGTTAGCTCAGAAGCGTTAATCAGAAAACTTCTCAACACAGAGACGCGGAGACACAGCTTGAAGAGGAATTCTCAACAAGCTGTGTCTCCGCGTCTCCGTGTCTCTGTGTTAACCCCGCATCCGGTATACTCTCGGGTTAGTGCGGGACGAACACCCAACGGCAGTAAGCGAAGCTTCGACGGAAAACTATTCCGTGACGGCGGAGCCCCGGCTCATCCGCGGCGTGGGGCTCGCGGGCGCGACGACGCTGAACATGATCGACATGATCGGCGTCGGGCCTTTCATCACGCTCCCGCTCATCGTGGCGGCGATGGGCGGGCCGCAGGCGATGGTCGGGTGGGTCGTGGGCGCCGTGCTCGTCGTCTGCGACGGGCTGGTCTGGGCCGAGCTGGGCGCGGCGATGCCGGGGACGGGCGGGACGTACCGCTACCTCGGCGAGATTTACGGGAAGGGTCGGCTGGGGCGCCTGATGTCTTTCCTCTTCGTCTGGCAACTGACCTTCAGCGCGCCGCTCTCCATCGCCTCGGGCTGCATCGGCTTCGCGATGTACGCCGCCTACGCCTTCCCCGCGCTCGACGCGGAGTGGGCCGCGCGGACTTTGCACGTCCCACTCCCTTTGCTCGGCGACATCAACCTGAGCATGTCGGTCACGCCCGGCACCTTCGTCGCCGTCGGGACGTGCGCGGTCGCTGTTCTACTGCTCTACCGCAAGATCACCATCATCGAGCGCCTGTCGAACCTGCTCTGGCTCGGCGTGATGCTGACGATTGTGTGGATCGTCGCGTCGGGCCTCTGGCACTTCGACCCCGTGCTCGCCTTCGACTTCCCGCCGGGCGCGTTCGCGCTCCGCCCCGAGTTCTTCTACGGCCTGGGCTCGGCGCTCCTCATCGCGGTCTACGACTACTGGGGCTACTACAACGTCTGCTTCCTCGGCGGCGAGGTGCGCGACCCCGGCCGCACCATCCCGCGCGCGGTGCTGCTTTCGATAGCTTTGGTCGCGCTGATTTACATCGTGATGAACGTCTCCGTCCTCGGCGTCATCCCCTGGCGCGAGTTCATGGCAACCGCCCACTCGGACGCGCAGAGCTACGTCATCTCTTCGTTCATGGAGCGTCTGTACGGGCGCGGGGCGGGGCTTCTGGCGACGGCGCTCATCATGTGGACGGCCTTCGCGTCGGTCTTCTCGCTGCTGCTGGGCTACTCGCGCGTGCCCTACGCGGCGGCCGAGGACGGGAACTACTTCCGCGTCTTCGCGCGCGTGCACGAGCGCCACCGCTTCCCGTACGTCTCTCTGCTCGTGCTCGGGGGGCTGGCCGCGCTGTTCTGCTTCTTCCGGCTGGCGGACGTGATCAAGGCGCTCGTCTGCATCCGCATCGTCGTGCAGTTCCTCGCGCAGACCGTGGGCGTCATCGTGCTGCGCGTGCGCCGGCCCGACCTGCCGCGGCCGTTCCGCATGTGGCTCTACCCTCTGCCGGCGCTGCTGGCGTTCGCCGGATTCGTCTACGTGCTCCTGATGCGGGACAACTTTCAGAAAGAGATACGGCTGGCCTTCGTGCTCATCGTCGCCGGAATCATCGTTTACCTGTCGAGGGCGCGCGCGCGGGGCGAGTGGCCGTTCTTGAAAGAGAGTTAGTGTGTCTTATCGTTGAGGAGGGATGTTTTGAAGAGGAGCCGGTTGAGGGCGACGAATCTTTTGTTGACGGCCGCGCTGCTGGCCGTCTCGTTCGTGCCGCGCGCGCTGGCGGACGAAGGGATGTGGACTTTCGACAACCCGCCGCTCAAGCTCTGGAAGGAGCGGTACGGGTTCGAGCCGACGGCGGCGTGGCTCGAACGTCTGCGGTTGTCAACCGCGAGGCTCGCCGAAGTCGGGACGACGACGGGAGGCGGCACCGGCGCGTTCGTCTCCGCGGACGGGCTCATCGCGACGAACCAGCACGTCGGCGCGAGCCAGCTCGGGAAGCTCTCGACGCCGGAGCGCGACCTCGTCAAGAACGGCTTCTACGCGCGCACGCGCGGGGAGGAGTTGAAGTGTCCCGACTACGAGGTGAGCGTGCTCGTCTCTTACGAGGACGTGACGGCGCGCGTGCAGGGCGCGGTGAAGAAGGGGGCGAGCCCCGCCGAGGCGAACGCGCAGCGGCAGGCGGAGATCGCCGCGGTAGAGAAAGAGTCGGCGCAGAAGACTGGCTTCGGCGGCAACGTCGTCAAGCTCTACAGCGGCGGCGAGTACTGGCTCTACCGCTACAAGCGCTACACGGACGTGCGGCTCGTCTTCGCGCCCGAGGAGCAGGCGGCCTTCTTCGGCGGCGACTACGACAACTTCACCTACCCGCGCTACGACCTCGACATCTCCTTCTTCCGCGTCTACGAGAGCGGCCAGCCCGCTCGGACGGAGAACTATTTGAGGTGGTCGAAGGCCGGGCCGCAGGAGGGCGAGTTCGTCGTCGCCTCCGGCTACCCCGGCGCGACCGACCGCCTGTTGACGGTCGCGCAGCTCAAGTACCAGCGCGACGCCGGCAACCCTTTGCAGATGCGCGTGTGGACTTCCCGCCGCGACGCGCTCGCCGCCTACGCCGCGCGCGGCCCCGAGCAGGCGCGCCGCGCGCAGTCCGCGAAGCGCTCTTTGGAGAATTCGATCAAGCGGCTCGTCGGCCAGCAGGAGGGACTGAGCAGCCCGAGGTCTTTCGCGCGGAAGGAGGCCGAGGAGAAGGCGCTGCGCGAGGCGGTCGCCGCGCGGCCCGAACTCCAACGCGAGTACGCGGGCGCGTGGGGCGAGATCGAGGCCGCCTACCGCGACTACCCCTCGACGGCGAAGCGCGTCGCCTTCACCACGCTCGTCCCCTCGCGCCTCGGTACCATCGCCTCGAACCTCGTCCGCCGCGCCGAAGAAGTCCGCAAGCCCGACGCGCAGCGCTACGCCGAGTTCCGCGAAGGCAGACTCCCGGCGCTCGCGCTTAGCATCCTCTCGCCCGCGCCCGTCTACGCGGACATGGAGGAGGCGGTGCTCGCCGCCTGGTTCAAGGAGGCGCGTGAAGCGCTCGGCGCGGACGACCCGTTCGTGCGCGCCGCGCTCGGCGGCTCGACGCCCGAAGAGGCGGCGCGCAAGTTAATCGCGGGGACGAAGCTCGCCGACGTCAACGTGCGCCGCGCGCTCCTCGAAGGCGGCGCGGAGGCGATAGCCAAGTCCGACGACCCGCTCATCGTCCTGGCGCGGAACGTGGAGCCGACCTACCGCGAGCTGCGCGCGTGGGAGGAGTCGCACGTGAAGGGCGTCGAGGCGTCGGCCGGGCAGAGGATCGCGCTCGCGCGCTTCGGCGTCTACGGCAAATCCACCTACCCGGACGCGACCTCGACGCTGCGCGTGACCTACGGCACGGTGAAGGGGTACGAGGAGGACACGACGCTCGTCCCCTTCAAGACGACCTTCTACGGCCTCTACGACCGCGCCGAAGGCTTCGGGGGCAAGCCGCCTTACGAGCTGCCGGCGCGCTTCCGGGACGGGAAGGGGAGGCTTGAGCTTTCGACGCCGCTCGACTTCGTCTACACGGCCGACACCATCGGCGGCATGTCCGGCAGCCCCGTCGTCAACCGCGACGCGGAGGTCGTCGGCCTCAACTTCGACAGCAACGTCCAGAAGCTCCCGAACCGCTACTGGTACGTTGACGAGGCGGACGGCGGGCGCGCCGTCGCCGTCCACTCGTCGGCCGTCCTCGAAGCCCTCCGCAAGCTCTACGACGCGAGCCCCCTCGTCGAAGAGCTGACGCGGCCGTGAACTGATAAGGTCAGTCGGAAAGGGGTCTAGTCTTCCTGCGGAAGACCTTTGCGGGACGTGTGGATGACGGCCAGTATTTCGACCTGTGCTTCTTTGATGAGGTAGATGAGGCGGTATGGGCTTTCCAAGACCTGCCGTACTTCGTCTATCTCGTACTCGGGAACCATGCGCCCGGAGTGAGGGAAGGCGGCGATCTGCTCTGAACGATTCACCAGCCGCTCGGCGATTCTGCGCGAGTACTCGGGCGAGGTTTGCGCGTGGTAATCGCAAATCGCCTCAAGCTGCTTGAGTGCTGCCTCTGTCCAGAGGACTCTCACTGCCGCGCTAACCCGAGCCGCGCCCGCACGTCCTCGACGCTCGTCAGGTTCCCCGCGCGGCTATCTTCGAGCCCGGCCTCGATGGCCTGCCGGACGTAGATTTCGTGCATGAGGTCGTCCCAGGTGGCGTCCTCGGGCAGACGCTCAATCAGGCGCCGCGCTTCCTCTTTAACGCTCACTGCTTCCATGAAAGGTAAACTCCTCGGCCGAGATTGCCGACAGTATAGCGGCCGGCGGAATTAAGAGGCAACGGCGTTTCAACCCATAGACGAGGAGGCGCGGCTTGAAGATTTATAAATCTTCAAGCCGCGCCTCCGTTTTGAATTTGTTGCCGTCGCCTCAGTTCAAGACCGTCGGGTTAACGTCGGCGGGGTCGTCGGCCGCCTCGCCCTCCCGCAGTTGGGCGAGGTGCTGGCGGCGGAGCTGTTCGACGAGGCGGGAGAGGTCGGCGAGCTGGTCTTCCATCAGGTCGTGGAAGACGACGCCGAAGCCGACGCGCTCCATGTGGTACTTGACCCGGCCCGAGAGGCGCAGCCAGCGGTTCTCGGGCGTCCAGACGCGGAGGTGGAGGCTCTGCCCCTCGATGACGATGGCCTTCGTCTTCACGAAACACTCCCGGAGGCCGATGCTCGTGACCGTGCCGCTGCGCGGCGTGTCGGGCGTCGGCCCGAAGGCGCAGGAGAGTTCGGAGAGGAAGCGCGTCTTTTTACTCGCGTCGTTCATGGCGGTGCGGCCCTTCGTTCCTTTCAGTCGGCGGAGACCATGCGGAGCGACTTCACGCTCGTGTTCGGGACGGGAGGCTGAGGCGGCTCTTCGGGCATGTGCACCTTCCGCACCTTCTCGTTGGTCTCGACGATGATCTTCTCGGCGTCGGCCGGGCTCGACGGCCGCGAGAAGTAGTAGCCCTGCCCGTACTCGCACTTGAGGTCGCGCAGAATCTTGAGCTGATCCTTGGTCTCGACGCCCTCGGCCACCACGTCCATCCCCAAGACCTGCGCGAGCATGATGATGGTGCGGACGATCTCGACGTTCTCGGCGTTGCTCGCCATGCGGGTGACGAACGAGCGGTCGATCTTCAACGTGTCAATCGGGAAGCGGTGCAGGTAACTCAGTGAAGAGTAGCCCGTCCCGAAGTCGTCGATGGCGAGCTGCACGCCGAGGTCGCGCAGGTGGCGCAGCATCTCGGTCGCCGTGTCGATGTTCTCCATGACGGCGCCCTCGGTGATTTCGAGCTTGAGCTGGCGCGGGTTGAGCCCCGTCTTGCGGAGCACGCTGTCCACCTGCGCCATCAGCAGCGTGTGGTTGAACTGCTTGGCCGAGAGGTTGACGCTCATGAAGAAGGGCGACGCCTGCGGGTACTTCTCCTGCCACTCGTGCATCTGCCGGCAGGCTTCTTCCAACGCCCACTCGCCGAGCTGGATGATCTGCCCCGTCTCCTCCGCGATGGGGATGAAGTCGAGCGGCGAGACGAGGCCGCGCTCCGGGTGGTGCCAGCGGATGAGCGCCTCGAAGCCGCAGAGCTTGAAGTTGTCGAGCGAGACGATGGGCTGGTAGAGCAGGAAGAACTGCCCCTTCTCCAGCGCCTTCCGCAGGTCGGTCTCGATCTGGAGGAGGTTGACGGCCGACGCGTGCATGCTGTGGTCGAAGACGACGTGCCGCGCCTTGCCGAGCGACTTCGCGCGGTACATCGCCGTGTCGGCGTCGCGCAGGATGTCCTCGGGGTCGGAGTAGCTGCCGGAGCCGACCGCGACGCCGATGCTCATCGTCGTGAAGACCTCGCGCCCCGAAAGGACGATGGCCGCCGAGACCTCCTTCTGGATGCGCTCGGCCACGCTCATGGCCTCGCCGTCGCTCGCCAGGTCGTCGAGCAGGATCGTGAACTCGTCGCCGCCGACGCGCGCGACCGTGTCGCCCTGGCGCAGGCAGCTCTCAAGGCGCCGCGCGACTTCGACCAACAACTGGTCGCCCGCGACGTGGCCCAGGCTGTCGTTGATGACCTTGAAGCGGTCGAGGTCGAGGAAGAGGACGGCGAAGCGGCGCGTGGGCACGCGCTTGGCGCGCGCGATGGTGAGCTTGACGTGGTCGGCGAAGAGCGCGCGGTTCGGCAGCCCGGTCAGCGGGTCGTGGAAGGCGTCGTGGCGGAGCTGCTCCTCGGACTGCTTGCGCTCGGTGATGTCTTGCAGCTGGAGGATGAGGTAGGTTCCGTCGTCGCGCGTGTCGGTGAAGCGCGCCACGTTCCAGAGCGCCCAGACCTGCTCGCCGCCGCGGCGCTGGTGGCGCACCTCCATTTGCAAGAAGTCGGAGCGGCGCTTGAGCATGCTCTTCAGCCCCGCGACCGCCGTCACGAAGTCGTCCTTGTGCGTGACCGCCTTGAGGCTCGAATACATCAGCTCCGACTCCGCGTAGCCGAGGAAGTCGCAGAGCGAGCGGTTGACCCAGAGCAGGTTCCCCTTCGCGGAGAGGATCGCCATGCCGATGGCCGCGTGCTCGAAGGCCGCGCCGAAGGCGTGCGTCGAAGAGAACTGTTCGCGCCCGCGGTGCCCGGGCCACGCGCGCTCGGCCGAAGGGCGTGCGCGGTGCGCATGGTAGAGCGCGTCGGCCGCCGCCGCCGCCGAGGCCACCGCGAGGAGGGCGTCGAGCGCTACGCCCGCGGGCACCTGCGCGGCCAGCGCGGCGAGCGAGGAGGTGACAAGGTAGGCGGTGAAAGTCCAGGCGAGGGCGTCGAGGAGTGCGCGCGGCGCCGAGCGCGCGGCGGTGCTGCGGCCGTAGGCCGACACTTGCGCCGACCCGATGGCCGACTGTAGGAAGGAGAAGAGGAGCGCGGCGAAGGCCGCCGTGAACGCGGGCGCCTTCGGCGACAGCAGGCCGAGCCAGTGCGCGCACCACCCCGTCAAAAGAGTCGCCGCCGCCGCGGGCGCCGAGTCGTGGAGGAGCGCCGAGCCGCGGCGCGAGAGTCTGAGCGAAGAGACGACGCCCGCCGCGGCCGCCAGCGGCACGGCCGCCGTGAAGCCGTAGAGCAGAGCCGTCAGCAGCACGAAGGCCGCCGAGACGGGGACGGCGCTCGCCGCGTACGGGACTTTGACGTAGAGGCGCGTGCCGAGCGTCAGCGCGCAGAAGGCGAGCATGAGGTAGCGCGCGTCCCAGAGCAGGCGCGCCGAGGCGGGGAGCGAGACGGCCAGCGCGGCCAGGCCCAGGAGGGCCGCCGCGAGCGCGTAGGCGCGGGCCGGTCGCTTCGTGTATGTCAAGATCATTTGGGGGGCATCCCTGTCTCTTCCGCTTGGAAGGGCTGGCGGGGTGTTTTCAAACGAAGGGCGAGGTGAAAGGTCTGCTGCTCTCTCATGTCAAAGGTTAAGGCTCCCGCTCCGCGGTCGGGGCGCGGGGAGGGAAAATCACGGATTCTTAAGCAAGGCTCGTTCCCGCCGTCGAATCTTCCGCAGGCCCGGCGGCGGGCGCGGAATGTGCGGCCTCGAACCGAACGGGCGGGCCGCCGGAGGTCGGCCGCGTGACCCGGTGACAAATAGCGGCAGCCGGCTGGTGACAAACCGCGGCACAGGCACGCTCCGCGTCACCTCCCGGGCGGGGCCGAGAGGGGAAAACAAGGCCGCCGGCGCGGCGCGTGCAAGAGTAGGCGAAAATTTTTTCGGGGCGGGGCGGGGCATGGAACTTGTTACCGTCAGCTTGGAAGTGTAGACGCGCGAGTGCGCCTCGCAAGCGCTCGCAACCCAATTTTTGATTCTCCCTCAGAGAACTTTTGGAGTTGCCATGACCCAAGACGACATGCCCGCCCCGGCCGTCGTGGACGAAGAGAAGGCCGTCAAAGAGGAAGAGACCGCCGTCATCGAGTACGTGCCTCCTTCGCCCCCAACCCCCAGCCCGAAAGCGAAACCGGCGAAACTCGCCAAGCCCGCGCCGCCGCGCACAGCCTCCGCGCCCGACCCCTTCGCGGTCGGCGTCCGCGTGCTGAAGATGGCGCCCGCCTGGCTGCTCTTCACGGCCGTCTGCTGCTCCGTGCTCGTCCTGCTGCTCGGCTGGGTGAGGTCGAGCAACGAGGTCGAGGCGATGCCCGCCAAGCGTAACGACGCGCGCGCCGCCAAGCCCGCCGCGGCGCCCGCGGAGACGGCCGCGAAGGCTGAGACGGCCGCGCCCGCAAACGCTTCTCCCGCAAACGCTTCCGGCCCGAAGTCTACGGCCGCGAACGACGCCCCGGCCCCCGCCTTGGCGCAGACGGCGGCGCCCGCGCCGACGCCTCAGCCGGCGCCGGCCGCCGCCCCGAAGGCGGATGAGAAGCCTCGGGCCGAAACGCCCGCCCAGACGAACGACGCGGGCGGGAACTTCACGGCGCAGGTCGGCTCTCACAGCGACCAGTCGGAGGCGAATGCGCAGGTCTCCCACCTGAGGGCCGCCGGGTTCGACGCGCGTTCGGTCGCGGTCGAGCTGCCCGGGCGCGGCACCTGGTACAGGGTGCAGGTCGGCCGTTTCGCCGAGCGCGAAGAGGCCGCGAAGACGGTCGCCGCCCTGCGCGCGAAGGGCGCGGCCTCGGCCGCACTCGTCGTCGCCGTGCAGAAGTAGTTAGTTCATAAGGGTTTAGACCCGAGGGTGGAGATGGCTACGGTTCTGCCACACCAGGTGTTGGGCGACTCGGCGCTTTCGGGGGCGGCCTCCTCGCACTTCAAGATCGTGGAGAGCTACGCGCGCTTCTTCGCGCGCCCCGAGGTGCGTCTGCGCTTCCTCAACAAGACGCTCGCGCTCCAGGCCGAGCGCAGCGCGCGGATGGAGGAGGCGCTCGGGCGCTGGGCTTTTCTGAGGAAGTACGGGCTCTTTGAAAAGATTCTGGATTTCTCGCTCTACGCGCTGATCTTCCAGGAGGTCAGCCACCTCCTGCCTTCCGACTCGGGCGGGAAGCGTGGCCTTTTAGGCTTGCACAAGCAGGCGCCGCTCTCGTCGCGCATCTTCTTCCGCTGCTACCAGTTCCGCCGCCAGCTCTACGTCGTGTCGGCCCTCCTCCTGCTGGCCTTCGGCTTCGCCGCCTACCGCGGCGCCGTCTGGTCTGTCGCGCGCGCGAACGACTACCTCGCCGGCCGCTACAAGAGCGTCGAGCGGATCTACTCCGCGGGCAAAGACGCGAGGGCCGCCGGGCTCGCCGAGCACCTGCCCTCCTACCAGCCCGAGAAGGTCTGGCTGGTCGAGCAGGGCGACGGGTTCGAGCGCTACAGCAACGGCGCGCGCATCCTCAACACCTTCGAGACTTCGAACCGCCCGCGCCGCTACCTCGTCTACAAGCCGGGCGCAGCGGAGGCCGAAGGGCAGCCGCAGTCGGCGCCCGTCGGCATCGTCTACCACACCTCCGAGAGCGTCCTGCTCCCCTTCGTCGCCGACAACAGCGGCTCCATCGAATCCCGCTCGAAAAACCTGCTCGGATACATCCGCGACAAGAAGTCTTACAACTACGTCATCGACCGTTTCGGGCAGATTTACCGCGTCGTGCGCGACGAGGACGCGGCCTTCCACGCGGGAAATTCCGTCTGGTCGGACGGGCGCGCCGTCTACGCGGGCCTCAACGAAAGTTTCCTCGGCGTCTGCTTCGAGACGAAGGCGGACGTGGCCGAGGGCGGCGAGCAGTTGACCGAGGCGCAGGTTTTGGCCGGAAGGCTCTTGACTCAAGTTCTGCGCAGCCGCTACCAGATCGACGACGCCAACTGCACGGTGCACGGGTTGGTTTCGGTCAACCCTTCGAACGCCCGCATCGCCTTCCACCACGACTGGGCGCGCGGCTTCCCGTTCGAGGCGTTGGGGCTCTCGGACAAGTACGCGGTTGCGCCTGCGTCTGTCGCGGAACTGGGCTTCGGCTACGACCCGGAGCTGGTCTCTCTGCTCGGCGGGCGGATGTGGCCGGGCGTGGCGGCGGGCGAAGAGGCGTTCGCGCGCCGCGCCGAAGGGCAGGGCACAAAGCCCGAAGAGTTGCGCGGGCGGATGCAGAAGGTCTACCGCGAGCGGATGGAGGCGCAGCGGGCGGTGCTGCGCGCGGAGAAGTTCGAGGAGCGCGACTCTTCGACGGCCGAGGCCGACCCCGAGTCCTGAAAGTCACCCGAACGAGTTTTCCGGAAGTCGCCCGACCCGATTTCTGGAATCCACTCTCTCCCCTTCCAGTGAAGGCACACGCATTGCAAGCCCAATGTACGACACCGGGCGGACTCGCCGCCCCAGCGGTTCCGCCGACAGTCTGGTCTGTAGACCGTCCCAAGATAAAAATATAAAACCCACCGAGGAGATGAAAATGGAAGAGAAGAATCAAGCCCCCACAGCGACGAAGACGGAAGCCCCGGAAGTGAAGTCGGGCCCCGTGGGCGTTGACATCGGCACCAGCCGCATCGTCGTCGCCGACGGCCCCGACGGCGAGCGCCGCCGCTCGCAGCTCAACGCCTTCGTCCCCGTCCCCGTCTCCGAGATGGCCGAGAACATGCTCAGACAGCGCGGGATGGTCTACGAGAAGAACTGCAAGAACCTCTACGTCTACGGCAACGACTCCGACTTCTTCGCCAGCTTCCTCGACACCGACGCGCGCCGCCCGATGAGCGAGGGGCTCATCAACCCGAAGGAGGAGAACAGCCAGCACATGATCCAGCGCATCCTCCAGATGATGGTGCCGCGCGCCAAGCGCAACGACGTGCTCTGCTTCAGCGTCCCCGGCCGGGGCGAGGGCGTCGGCGGCAACCTCGTGTACCACGAGGCCGTCTTGAAGAACTTCCTCCAGTCGCTCGGCTACAACGCGAAGTCTTTGAACGAGGGGCAGGCCGTCGTCTTCTCCGAATTGCAGGACGAGAACTTCACCGGCATCGGCCTCTCCTTCGGCGGCGGGATGTGCAACGTCTCGGTCTCGTTCATGTCGATGCCGATGATCACCTTCAGCGTGCCGAAGGGCGGCGACTACATCGACCGCAACGTGGCCGAGGTGATGGGCGAGAGCAACACGACCAAGGTGCGCCTCTTCAAGGAGGAGAAGCTCGACCTCTCGCGCCCGGCGAAGGACGAGATGACCGGCGCGCTCCACATCTTCTACGAGGACTTGATGCGCACGCTCATCGACCGCCTGCGCTCCGAGTTCGCCAGGTCGGGCCAACTCCCGAAGGTTGACCGCCCGATGACGGTCGTGCTCGCGGGCGGGACGGCCAAGCCTACGGGCTTCCTCCAGAAGTTCGAACAGCTCCTGCGCGCCGAGGGCGACTTCCCCGTCCCCGTCTCCGAGGTGCGCATGGCTTCCGACCCGCTCACCGCCACCGCGCGCGGCTGCTACATCGCCGCGCTCTCCGAGACGAAGTAACAAGGGGCGCAGACTTCAACCTTGCTTCCGTCCTCGGTGCGGCGCTCCTCCGCACCGAGGACACACGTGTACGCATCCCCCAAACGATGTGAGCGACACAACCGCAGACAACGAGTTCGTCGTCGAGATCGACCTCGGGGAGTTGGAGTGGACGACGCCCGCGCGCTGGGAAGATTCCCCGACCCCCGCGCCCGCGCCCCCGCCCGAACCCGAATTCGAATTCGAGCAGAACGCGACGCCGCAGCCGCCCGCCCCCGCGCCGCCCGCGCCGCAGGCCGCCCCGCGCCCCGCGCCGCAGGCCGC
>Ga0213876_10000196_pt1 | contig 62628 bp, 45 predicted proteins | sample BarmaccomBMRX_R9_FD_160113 | JGI IMG/M metagenome (GOLD analysis project Ga0213876, IMG submission 160113) | Root-associated microbial communities from Barbacenia macrantha in rupestrian grasslands, the National Park of Serra do Cipo, Brazil - RX_R9 | ecosystem: Host-associated > Plants > Roots...
TACTGGGCGATGGGGCTCCCCGTCGTCATCACGCCCGACATCGGCGACGACTCGCGCATCATCCGCGAGAACCGCATCGGCGCCGTCGTCGAGGCTTTCACGCCCGAGGCTTACGCGCGCGCGGTTAAAGAAATAGACGCGCTGCTCAACGAGACGCCGCGCGCGGAGCTGCGCGCGCGCATCCGCGCCGTCGCCGACCGCGAGCGCAACGTGACGAACGCCGAGAGGATTTACAGGGAGCTGTACGCTGAAAACGCGTGAGATGAAAGTCCTGGCCCTGGCCTCGTACCCGGTCGAGGCGGCGGCGACGCGCTTCCGCGTCGCGCAGTTCGTCGCGCCCCTGGCCGAGCGCGGCATCGAGGTCGAGCTGGCCCCGTTCATGGACGCGCGGCTCTTCGGCGCGTTCTACAAGCGGGAGGGCAAAGCACAAATCGCCGCCGCGCTGACGCTCGCGGCCGCGCGCCGCCTCGGCGACATCTGGCGCGCGCGCCGGGCCGACGTGCTGCTCGTGCAGCGCGAGGCGATGATCTTCGGGCCGCCCGTCTTCGAGTGGCTGTCGATGAAGGTGGGCGGCGTCCCGATGGTCTTAGACCTCGACGACGCGACCTACGTGCCTTACGACAGCCCGACCTACGGGCGCCTCGGCGCGGCGCTCAAGTGGTTCAGGAAGACCGACGACCTCATCCGCTGGGCGCGCGTCGTCACCTGCGGCAACCGACACATCGCCGAGTACGTCGCCGCAAAGGGCACGCGCGCCATCGTCATCCCGACGGTCGTGGACACCGAAATCTTCCGCCCCGCGCCGAAGACGGACGCGGGCGGCACAGTCGTCCTCGGCTGGATCGGCACGCACTCGACCTTCCCCTTCCTCGAATCCATCTTCCCCGTCTTGCAGGAACTAGCGCGCGAGCACCGCTTCCGCCTCAAGGTCGTCGGCGCGGGCGCGCGCCGGGCGGAGTTGCCGGGCGTCGAGGTCGAATATTCGGATTGGAAGTTGGAGAGGGAGGTCGAAGATTTCCGCTCGCTGGACGTGGGGCTCTACCCTCTGACGGCGCTCGGCAACGCGCCGAACGAGTGGCTGGCGGGGAAGTCCGGGTTCAAGGCCGTGCAATACATGGCCGTGGGCGTGCCCTTCGTCGTCACGCCCGTCGGCGTCTGCGCCGAGATGGGCGAGCCGGGCCGGACGCACTTCGCGGCGGAGACGCCCGAGGAGTGGCGCGCGGCGCTCGCGGCGCTGCTCTCGGACGCCGCGCTGCGCCGGCGGATGGGCGAGGCCGGGCGCCGCCACGCGCTCGAACATTACGGGCTCGCGGCGCAGGCGGAAAAACTGGCCGCGGCGCTCCGCGAGGCGCGCTCGCTTTAAGCCCGCGCCGAAGGCCGCGGACGGCCCGCGGCGCTTTTTACTTTTGGGCGAAACTTTGGTACGGTCAACCCTTTCCGGCAACGTCCTTGCGCCCCTCCGCGGGGACGAATCAGGCACAAAGGGCTGTCGCGGATTGGCTTTATGTACATACTTGGTCTGACCACACTGGGCGACTCGGCCGCGACGCTTTTGCACGACGGCGAGATCGTCGCCGCGGCCGAGGAGGAGCGCTTCTCGCGCAAAAAGCACCACAGCGGCTTCCCCTTCCAGGCCGTCCAGTTCTGCCTCGACTACGCCGGCATCAAGCTCTCGGACGTGGAGCACGTCTCGCTCTACTGGAAGCCCTGGGTGCTCCGCCACAAGGCGGTGCAGGCGCTCAAGTCCCGCTTCATCTCGCGCGAGATGTACCGGGCGCGCGTCGGCCGCGGCGTCACGCAGGTGCGCGACAACTACCTCCAGATGTTCCGCCACGCGGCGCGGCTGCGCGAGCACTTCGGCCCGAGCGACTTCCGCTTCCACTACCTCGAACACCACCTCTCGCACGCCGCGAGCGCCTTCTTCGTCTCGCCCTTCGAGCGCTCGGCCATCCTCACGCTCGACGGCACGGGCGAGGACACGACGACGCTCTTCTCGGCGGGCGAGGGCAACCGCATCAAGCCCCTCAAGCGCATCAAGCTGCCGCACTCGCTGGGGCAGTTCTACTCGGCCGTGACCAACTTCCTCGGCTTCGACATGTTCGGCGGCGACGAGTGGAAGGTGATGGGGCTGGCCGCCTACGGCGAGCCCGAGTTCTACGACTTCTTCAAGAGCCGCGTGCTCTCGACCAACGGGAACTACGACTTCAAGCTCAACATCCGCGTGCTCGACCACCACCTGGCGAAGCACTACCAGTTCAGCGACGAGGCGGTCAAAAGCCTCGGGCCGCCGCGCCGCGCCGAGGAGGAGCTGACCGACCGCCACAAGAACATCGCCGCCAGCGCGCAACGCGTGCTCGAAGAGACCGTGCTCTACCTGCTGCGCGGACTCCACGAGCAGACCGGCGCGGAGAATTTGTGCCTGGCGGGCGGCGTCGCCTTCAACTCGGTGATGAACGGGCGCATCATGACCGAGACGCCCTTCAAGCGCTTCTTCGTCCAGCCGGCCGCGGGCGACGCGGGCTGCTCGCTCGGCTCCGCGCTCCTCGTCCACCACCACAAGCTCGGACGGCCGCGCGGCTTCCGGATGGAGCACGCCTACTACGGCCCTTCGTTCACCTCGGAACAGTGTGCGGACGCGCTGCGCGCGGCGGGCGTTAAGTTTGAAACTTTGCCCGACGAGGAGATGCTGCCGCGCGTCGCGCGGATGATCGCCGACGGCGCCATCATCGGCTGGTTCCAGGGGCGGATGGAGTTCGGCCCGCGCGCCCTGGGCAACCGCAGCTTCGTCGCCGACCCGCGCCGCGCCGACATGCGCGAGCTGCTCAACCACAAGGTGAAGCTGCGCGAGTGGTTCCGCCCGCTCGCGCCCTCGATGCACGCCGAGCACGCCGAGAGCCTCTTCGGCCGTCCGCACTACGACCCTTTTATGATCACGGTGCTCGAAGTGGAGGAGGCGCGGCGCGCCGAGATACCGGCGGTCGTCCACGTGGATGGCACGGCCCGGCCGCAGACCGTCCGGCGCGACGTGAACCCGCGCTACTGGGCCTTGATTAACGAGTTCGCGAAGCTGACGGGCGTGCCCGTCCTGCTTAACACCTCCTTCAACATCCAGGAGCCTATCGTGTGCCGCCCCGAGGACGCCGTCCGGACGTACCTCGGCGCCAACTTCGACGCCCTCGTCCTGGAAGACCACCTCGTGGTTCGCTGACGGTTCGCCGACGCGGGCGTGCCCGCCGCAGGGTTGCGGCGGGTTGGCTTACTGAATACTATTGTGGGCGAACCCACGGGCCTGGATTCATGAACGCGTTACTGGTAGTCCTCTCGCTGATCCTCTGCGGCGCCGTCTCCCTCTTCGTGGAGGGCGGCGCGGCGGCCATGCTGTTCTGCGCCCTCCTCTCGCTGGGGGTCATGAAGGCCGGCAGCTCCATCATCGACGACCAGCGGAGGTTCCTGCTGCAAATCTTCGTCGCCGCGCTGCTGCTGAGGGTGCTCCTCGGGGCGGTCATCTACGCCGCCCACCTGCAAGACTTCTTCGGCGGCGACGCCTACACCTACGACAGCATGGGCCGGGAACTCATGGCCGTCTGGGGGAGCCGCCAGCAGAACGAGGCGCTCGTCAACTCCTGGCGCGAGGGCGGCACGGGGTGGGGCATGGGCTACCTCGTCGCCTACATCTACTACTTCTTCGGCGTCAACATGCTGGCGGTGCAGATGTTCAACGCGGTGGTGGGCGCCGCGACCGCGCCCATCATCTTCCTCTGCGCGCGCCACATCTTCGAGAACCTGCGGGTGGCGCGGCTCGCGGCCTTCGCCGTGGCCTTCTACCCGTCGCTGGTGCTCTGGTCGGCGCAGGGCTTGAAGGACGGGCCGATCGTCTTCCTGCTGGCCGTCGCCATGTACGCCACCCTCAAGCTCGGCGAGCGGATGAGCCCGGGCTACCTGACGCTGCTCATCGTCTCGATGGCCGGGATGATTTCGCTGCGGTTCTACATCTTCTACATGCTGAGCGCGGCGGTGGCCGGCTCCTTCGTCATCGGCATGCGGAAGCTGACGGGCCAGAGTTTGACCCGCCAGTTCGTGGTGGTCGTCGCGGTGGGGCTGGCGCTGACCTACGTCGGCGTGCTGCGCACGGCCAGCCAGCAGTTCGAGCGGTACGGGAACCTGCAAGCGGTACAGGTGAGCCGCGCCGACCTGGCGACCTCGGCCGGCTCGGGCTTCGGGAAGGACGTGGACGTTTCGACGACGCGCGGGGCGCTGACCGCCATCCCCGTGGGGATGGCCTACCTGCTCTTCGCGCCCTTCCCGTGGCAGTTGACCTCCCTGCGGCAGTCGATCACGCTCCCGGAGATGATTTTGTGGTGGGCGAGCTTCCCGCTCCTTGTCGCGGGGGTGTGGTTCACGCTCAGGCACCGGATGCGGCGGGCGCTGCCCATCCTGATCTTCACGGCGATGCTGACCCTGGCCTACTCGGTCTTCCAGGGGAACGTCGGGACGGCCTACCGGCAGCGCAGCCAGCTGCTCGTCTTCTACTTCATCTTCGTCGCGGTCGGGGCCGTGTTGGTGAAGGAGCGCAGCGAGGACAGGCGGAGGGCACAGGCCGCGGAGGCCGCCGCCGCCGCCGCCCGCGCGGCGCGGCAGCGCGCGGGCATGCGGCGCTACCAGGATTGGAAGCAGTCGCGGGAGCAGGAGTACGAGGAGATGGCCCGCTCCATCACCGAAAGGGTGGACTTCTGAATGTGCGGGGTAGTCGGAATCGTCCGGCCCGCGGGGCGGCCCGCCGACGGCCGTCTGCTCGCGCGCATGAACGAGGCCATCCTCCACCGCGGGCCTGACGAGGATGGCACCTACTTCCGCGGGCGCGCGGGGATGGCGATGCGGCGCCTCGCCATCATCGACCTGGCGAGCGGGCAGCAGCCCATCAGTAACGAAGACGGCACCGCCTGGATCGTCTACAACGGCGAAATCTACAACTACCGCGAGCTGAAGGCGGAGCTGGAAGGGCTCGGCCACCGCTTCCGCACCGACTGCGACACGGAGACGGTCATCCACGCCTACGAGGAGTGGGGCGCGGACTGCCCCCGCCACTTCCGCGGCATGTTCGCCTTCGCCATCTGGGACGAGCGGAAGGAGGAGCTGTTCCTCGCGCGCGACCGCGTCGGCAAGAAGCCTTTGCTCTACGCGCACCGGCCGGGCGGCGACTTCGTCTTCGGCTCGGAGTTCCGCGCGCTCCTCGTCCACCCCGAGGTCGGCCGCGACGTAGACCGCGAGGCCCTCCACCACTACCTCACCTTCATGTGCGTGCCCGCGCCGCTGACGGCCTACCGCGACATACGCAAGCTCGAACCCGGCCACACGCTCACGCTCACCCGCGAAGGCCACGTCAAGACCGAGCGCTACTGGCACCTCGACGTCAACAAGAAGATAGAGGTCACGGAAGAGGAGGCGGGCGAGCGCGCCGTGGAGCTTTTGCGCGAGGCCGTGCGCGTGCGCCTGATGTCGGAGGTGCCGCTGGGCGCGTTCCTCTCCGGCGGCATCGATTCGAGCACGGTCGTCGCGCTGATGAGCGAGGTCAGCCCGACGCCCGTCAAGACCTTCTCCATCGGCTTCGAGGAGCAGGACTTTTCGGAACTACACCACGCGCGCCGCGTGGCAGAGTACGTGGGCGCCGAGCACCACGAGTTCATCGTCCGCCCCGACGCGCTCGAAGTCCTGCCCACGCTCGTCGAGCACTACGGCGAGCCGTACGCCGACTCGTCCGCCATCCCGACCTACTACGTCGCGCGCGAGACGCGGCGCCACGTCACCGTGGCGTTGAACGGCGACGGCGGCGACGAGTGCTTCGCCGGCTACGAGCGCCACGCCGCGATGCTGCTCGCGGAGCGCTACCGCCGCCTCCCCGAGGTGCTGCGCGAGCGCGTCATCCGGCAGGTCGTGGGCGCGCTGCCCTCGTCGGGGCAGAGGGCCGGGCGCGTCGGCCGCCTCCAGCGCTTCCTGAGCGCCGCCTCGCTCCCGCCCGTCGAGCGTTACCTGTCCTGGGTGAGCGTCCTCGGGCCGGCGGCCAAGGCCGAACTTTACACGGACGAGTTCCGCCGCGAGACGGCGGGGCTCGAAGCGCGCCGCTGGCTCGCGCCCTGGTTCGCGCAGGCCAACGGGGCGGGCGTGGTGGACGCGGCGCTTTTGACGGACACGATGACGTACCTGCCGAACGACCTGCTCGTCAAGGTCGATATCGCCACCATGGCCGTCAGCCTGGAGGCGCGCTCGCCCTTCCTCGACCAGCACGTCATCGAGTTCGCGGCGAGCCTTCCGGCGGGGCTCAAGCTGCGCGGGCTGACGACGAAGTACCTGCTCAAGCGGGCGCTCAAAAAGCTCCTGCCGGCCGAGAACCTGACGCGGCCCAAGATGGGTTTCGGCGTCCCCATCGGCCACTGGTTCCGCGGCCGCATGCAGCCCTTCCTGCGCGAGCAACTGCTCTCGGAGCGGCTCGCGCGCCGCGGCCTGCTGCGCCCCGCGGCCGTCCGCCGGATGGTGGACGAGCACACGCGCGGCGAGCGCGACCACGCGCACCAGCTCTGGACGCTGCTGATGCTGGAGCTGTGGTTCCAAAGATTCATCGACTGATTTCGCGGCGCGGCCGTCCAATGCCGGGAGAGAGAAATCATTCGCAGGAGGGACGACGATTGAAAGGCATAGTTTTGGCCGGCGGGCTGGCGACGCGGCTGCGGCCGCTGACGGCGGTGACGAACAAGCACCTGCTGCCCGTCTACGACAAGCCGATGGTCTACTACCCCATCCAGGCGCTCGTCAACGCGGGCATCAGTGACATCATGGTCGTGACGGGCGGGAACTCCGCCGGCGACTTCCTGAAGCTGCTGCGGGACGGGCGCGTGTTCGGGCTCAAGCGGCTGAACTACACCTACCAGGAGGGCGAGGGGGGCATCGCCGCCGCGCTCGACCTCTGCGAGGACTTCGCCGAGGGCGGCCCCGTCTGCGTCGTGCTCGGCGACAACATCATCGAGCGCAACATCTGCCGGGCGGTCAAGGCGTACCGCCACCAGGGCGGCGGCGCCAAGATACTCCTGAAGAAAGTCCACGACCCGCAGCGCTTCGGCGTGCCCGAGCTTGACGGCCGCCGGGTGGTGCGCATCGAGGAGAAGCCGAAGGAGCCGAAGTCGGACTACGCGGTCATCGGCATCTACATGTACGACGCCGAGGTTTTCAAAATCACCAAGACGCTGAAGCCCTCGGGGCGCGGCGAGCTGGAGATCACGGACGTCAACAACGCCTACATCGACCGGGGCGAGATGACCTGGGACGAGCTGGAAGGCTGGTGGACGGACGCCGGCACGTTCGAGTCGCTGCTGCGGGCCTCGAACCTCGTCGCCGAGACCGGCGCCAACAAGCTGGACGAGGAGTCGGCCTCGGCGGGCGGCGCCGCCGCCGCCGGCGGCGGGGAGGCGAAATGACGCGGCCGGGGGCAGACGCCAGGGCGGGGCACCACTCGCCGCCCGCCGCCTTCAAGCGCGGTGCCATCGCCGGCGTGCTGGTGCGCGAGCTGAAGAAGTACGTGGACGAGCGGGGCTGGCTGGCCGAACTCTTCCGCGACGACGAGACGGCGGAGGAGTACCTGCCCGCGATGTCCTACGTCTCCGCGACCCTGCCGGGCGTGCAGCGCGGGCCGCACGAGCACGCCGACCAGGCCGACTACTTCTGCTTCATCGGCCCCTCGAACTTCAAGCTGCGCATGTGGGACAACCGCCCCGAGTCCGAGACCTACGGGTGCGTGATGACGGTCTACGCGGGCGAGGACGCGCCCAAGGCCGTGCTCGTGCCCAAGGGGGTCGTCCACGCCTACCGGAACGTGGGGACTGCGGCCGGCATCGTCGTCAACCTCCCCAACCGCCTCTACGCCGGCCGCGGCCGGGGCGAGCCCGTAGACGAAATACGCCACGAGGACGACCCCGACACCGTCTTCCGGGTGGACGATTAAGGAAGAAGTCAGGAGTCAGGAGTCAGAAGTCGGAAGGAAGAATGAGGGCGACTCTTGTCCTTACATTCTGACTTCCGACTTCTGACTCCTGACTCCCTGCTTTCATGAAAGTTGTTCGCATCATCGCGCGCTTGAACGTCGGGGGGCCGGCCCGCCACGTCGCGTGGCTCGAAGCGGGCCTGCGGCGCCGCGGGGTGGAGTCGCTGCTGGTGGCGGGCGTCGTGCCGCCGGGCGAGGACGACATGTCCTACTTCGCCGAGCGGCTCGGGGTGGGGTGGCAGGTCATCCCCGAGATGAGCCGCGAGGTCTCGCCGAAGGACGCGCTGACGGTCTGGAAGCTCTACCGCCTCTTCCTGCGCGAGCGCCCCGACGTGGTGCACACGCACACGGCGAAGGCGGGCACCGTGGGGCGCGCGGCCGGGATGCTCTACCGCTGGCTGACCCCCTCGGCGCTGCTGGGCAGGCCGCGCGCGTGCCGCTTCGTCCACACCTACCACGGCCACATCTTCCACAGCTACTACGGCCGCCGGAAGACGCGCTTCTTCCTCGCCGTCGAGCAGGCGCTGGCGCGGCTCGCCACCGACCGCATCGTCGTCATCAGCCCGCAGCAGCTCGAAGAGATTCACGGCCGCTTCCGCGTCGGCCGCCCCGACCAGTTCGAGGTCATCCCGCTCGGCCTCGACACGCACGCCTTCGACGACTGGCCGGCCCGCCGCAACCTCTTGCGGCAGGAGTGGGGCGCGGCGGAGTCGGACATCCTCGTCGGCATCGTCGGGCGCCTGACCGAGGTCAAGAACCACAGGCTCTTCCTCGAAGCGGCCGCCCTCTTCAAGAAGCGGCGCGCGTTCGAGGCCGAGGCGGGCGGGCCGGCTGCGGAGGGCGCGGGGCGCGTCCGCTTCGTCGTCGTCGGCGACGGCCACCTGCGCGCCGAGCTGGAGCTGCACGCGGAGGCGCTCGGGCTGCGCGATGATGTATTATTCGCGGGGCTCAGGGACGACCCCGAAAACTTCTACCCGGCGCTCGACGTGGTGGCGCTCACCTCGCGCAACGAGGGGACGCCCCTCACGCTCATCGAGGCGATGGCGAACGCGCGCGCCTGCGTCGCGACGGCCGTCGGGGGCGTGGTTGATTTATTAGGCGGCGTTGCCGAAGAGGAATTAAGGCGGCCGCACCCCTGGCAGATTTGCGAGCGCGGCATACAGGTGCGGCCCGGAGACCCGGAGGCTTTCGCCGAGGCGCTCGCGCACCTGGCCGCCGACCCGGCGCTGCGCCAGGCGCTCGGCGAGCGGGGGCGCGCGTACGTCGAGCGCAGCTATTCGGTCGAGCGCCTGGTCGCGGACGTCGAGCGGCTCTACGGGCGCCTGGCGGGCGGCGCGGCCGGCGCCGCGGCCGAGTCGGCGCTGCTGAAGTTCTGAAGGAGGGACAGACTAGTTTGCGAGTATTGATCACGGGCGGGGCGGGCTTCATCGGCTCGCACCTCTCCGACCTGTACATCTCGCGCGGCGACGAGGTCTTCTGCATCGACGACCTCTCGACGGGCTCTTTCGAAAACATCGCGCACCTTAAAGGTAACCCGCGGTTCCGCTACACCATCGACTCGGTGCACAACCAGCCGGTGATGGCCGAGCTGGTAGACCAGTGCGACGTGGTCTTCCACCTCGCGGCGGCCGTCGGCGTCAAGCTCATCGTCGAGAGCCCTGTCCGCACCATCGAGACCAACGTCCGCGGCACGGAGGTGGTCTTGGCGCAGGCGAACAAGAAGAAGAAGAAGGTGCTCGTGGCCTCCACCTCCGAGGTCTACGGCCTCTCCTCGGAGGTGCCCTTCAAGGAGGACGGGAACCTCGTGATGGGCGCGACGACCAAGGGCCGCTGGTCTTACGCCTGCTCGAAGGCCATCGACGAATTTCTGGCCCTCGCCTACTGGCGCGAGAAGAAGCTGCCGACGGTGGTCGTGCGCCTCTTCAACACGGTGGGGCCGCGGCAGACCGGCCAGTACGGGATGGTCATCCCGACCTTCGTCAAGCAGGCTCTGTCGGGGAGGCCGCTGACCGTCTACGGCGACGGGAGCCAGACGCGCTGCTTCGGCTACGTCAAGGACGTGGTCGGGGCGCTCGTCGCGCTGATGGAGAAGGAGGAGTCGGTGGGCGAGGTCTTCAACATCGGCTCGTCGGAAGAGGTCAGCATCATGCAGCTCGCGGAGCGGGTCAAAGGGCTGACGGGGTCGAAGTCGGAGATCGTCACGGTGCCGTACGACGAGGCGTACGAGGAGGGGTTCGAGGACATGCCGCGCCGCGTGCCCGACACGTCGAAGGTCTCGGCGCTCACGGGCTTCCGGCCGACCGTCACGCTCGACGAGATTCTGCGCTCAGTCATCGAGTACTACTCCGGCAGGCAGGACGGCGCGGCGGCATGAGAGAGGCGGGGCTTGATTTCTCGGCGCACATTTAATAGGGTCTTAGGTTCGCAAACACGCCCGAAGTCTCGTCCCCCGGAACCGAAGTAAGGTGATGCCTTTCAGCAGTAGCCACCTCCTGCCGGCCGCGGCGGCGCTCGCCCTCTCGCTCGCGCTCACGCCGCTGGTGCGCGCCTTCGCGCGGCGCTACGGGGTCATCGCCAAGCCGCGCGGCGACCGCTGGAGCAAGCAGCCGACGGCGATGATGGGCGGGGTCGCCGTCTACCTCGCGGTGCTCCTGACCTACCTCCTCTTAGTCCCGCACACGCGCGAGGGCTGGGTGGTGCTGGGCGCGAGCACGGCGCTCTTCGTCGTCGGGCTGGTGGACGACTTCCTGCACGTCAAGCCCTACCAGAAGCTGATCGGCCAGGTCTTGGGCGCGAGCGCGGTCGTCTACTTCGGGCTGCTGCTGCCGTGGGGCTGGGGCGCGTCGGTGGCGATGGCGGTGACCATCTTCTGGCTCATCGGCATCACGAACGCCATCAACCTGCTCGACAACATGGACGGACTGGCCGCGGGCATCTCGGCCATCGCGGCCGTCTTCATCGCCGCCAGCTTCGCCGACAACGGGCAGGTGACGGCGGCCGTGATGCTGTCGGTCTTCGCCGCGGCGCTCCTCGGCTTCCTCGCCTACAACTCGAACCCGGCCTCGATCTTCATGGGCGACTGCGGCTCGATGTTCGTCGGCTTCTTCCTCGCCAGCTCGGCCCTGCTCTCGGCCTCGGGCGAGCGCGGCCGCAGCTTCATCGTCGTCATCGCCGTCCCCGTCCTCATCCTCTTCATCCCGATCTTCGACACGACGCTCGTCACGGTCGTGCGCAAGCTCTCGGGGCGCGCGGCGTCGCAGGGCGGGCGCGACCACGCCTCGCACCGGCTCGTCGCCCTCGGCCTCTCGGAGCGGCGCGCCGTCTGGATGCTCTACGGGTTCGCGGGCGCGTCGGGGCTGTTGGCGATGCTCGTCCGCCGGTTCGAGTACCACACCGGCATCGCGATGGTCTTGGGCTTCGCCGTCGCGCTGACGCTCGTCGGCGTCTACCTCGCCGGCGTCAAGGTCTACGACGAGGCGGAGGTGCGGGCCGCGCGCGAGAAGCCGCTCGTCTCGTTCTTGGTTGACCTCTCCTACAAGCGGCGCATCTTCGAGGTGCTGCTCGACGTGCTGCTCGTCATCCTGGCCTACTACTTTTCGTACGTGCTGCTCTTCGGCGCCGACCTCTCGCCCGAGCTGTGGGCGCTCTTCCTCTCGACGGTGCCGGTGCTCATCTGCCTCAAGATGGGGGCGCTGCTGGCGGCGGGCGTCTACCGCGGGCTGTGGCGCTTCGTCGGCCTCGACAACCTGATCGTCTACGCGAAGGCGGTGGCCGCCGGGTCGGTGGCGAGCGTGCTGGCCCTGCTCTTCGCCTTCCGCTTCGAGGGCTTCTCGCGCGCCGTCTTCGCCCTCGACGCGATGATCTTCTTCCTGATGCTGGCCGGGAGCCGCGTCGCCTTCCGGCTCTTCCGCCGGATGCTGCCGAGCCCCGACGCGGGCGGGCGGCGCGTGCTCATCTACGGCGCGGGCGACGCCGGCGAGCTGCTGCTGCGCGAGATGCGCAACAACCTCCAGCTCCAGTACACGCCGGTCGGGTTCGTCGATGACGACCCGTTCAAGAAGGGGAAGGTCATCCACGGCCTGCGCGTCTTCGGCGGCAACGGCCACCTCGGGCGCATCTGCGAGGAGCAGAAGGTCGAGGAGGTGCTCATCTCCAGCTCGCGCTTCGGCGAGGAGCGCGTCCGCGAGATACTGCGCGACTGCGAGGACGCCCGCGTCACCCTCAAGCGGATGCGCATCGAGATCGAGTTGATCGGGGACGAATTCTAAAGCAGTTTTCAGTTTTTAGTTTTCAGCAACCCGAAGCTGCCGGCTAAAAACTGAAAACTGAAAACTGATTGATGGCTGACCAAGTAGTTTTCATCAAACTCCGTCCCCTCTGGGCGCGCGCGCCGCTGTTGCTGCTGGCGGCGGCGGCGCTGTGGGCCGCGTGGCAGGGCGCGCGCTACGGCATCGGCGGCACGATGGCCGAGGCGGCGCCGTTCTCTTTCGAGACCGACCAGGCGGGGGCCATCGAGTCGGCCGAGGGCGCGGTGCGGCTCGCCCCGCGCGACCCTTCGACGCACCTGATGCTGGCGCGGCTCTACCAGTCCACCTTCGACACGCAGTCCGTCGAGCGCGCCCTGCGCGAGTACGGCGAGGCGGCGGCGCTCGCGCCCGACGACTACCTGGTCTGGATGGAGGTCGGGCGCGCACGCGGCGCGCTCGGCGACCCCGAGGGCGGCGTGGCCGCGCTCCGGCGCGCCGCCGAGCTGGCCCCGAACTACGCCGCGCCGCGCTGGCACCTCGGCAACGCGCTGCTGCGCCTGGGCCGCACCGACGAGGCGTTCGCCGAGCTGCGGCGCGCGTCCGACGCCGACCCGAAGGTCTACCAGGCGCAGGTCTTCAACATAGCCTGGCAGGTCTACGGGCCGAACGTCGCCCGCGTCGTCGATGTCGTGGGCAAGACGCCCGCCGCGCGCGCGCAGTTGGTCAGCGTGCTGGCCGGGCGCGGGCTTCTGGACGACGCCGCGGCGGTCTGGTCGGGCCTGGGCGAGGGGGAGCGGCGCGAACAGGCCGAGATCGGCCAGGCGCTCGCGCGCGCCTTCTACGCCAAGGGGCAGTACGGGCGCGCCGTCCGCGTGCTCACGGAGTCGGGGGCCGAAGACCTCGGGACGGGCCACTTCTCGAACGGCAGCTTCGAGTCGGACATCGGGCGGGCGGGCGCGCAGCTCTTCCGCTGGGACGTGACGCCGGTCGAGGGCGTGCAGACGGCCATCGACGCGCGCGCGGCCAGCGCCGGCCGCCGCTCGCTGCGCATCGCCTTCAACACGTCGGCGCAGGTGGAGTTCGGCAACGTCGCGCAGGTCGTGCCCGTCGAGCCCGGCGCGCGCTACCGCCTGAGCTACTCCTTCAAGACCGAGGAGCTGCGGAGCGCGGCCCTGCTCGTCGTCGCCGTCGAGGACGCGGGGCCGCCTCTGTCGCACATCATCTCGTCCGCCCCCACGCCGGCCGGCACGAACGACTGGCAGCAGGTCGCGCTCGATTTCGCCGCGGGGCCGAAGACCGAAGCCCTGCTCGTGAGGGTCGCGCGCCTGCCGTGCGGCGAAGGGGCCTGCCCCATCTACGGAAAAATCTGGTATGACGACTTCCACCTCGAACGCACGGCCGGGCGGGCGAATGCGCGCTGACCTCGTCGCGCCGCCCGCCGGGGCGCCGCCCGCGGGCGCGCCCCCGCCCGCCGCGGAGGTGCCTCGCACCCTCTGGAGCCGCTTCATCATCCTCATGCTCTGCCTCGCGGTCGTCACGACGACGCTCGCGTTCGGGACGGTGCACTCGTGGTCTCTCGCCGCCTTCGAGCTGAGCGCCGGCATCGTCTTCGCGCTCTGGATGATGGACGCCGCGCGCACGGGACTGCTGCGGGTGAGCCGGAACCTCTTGCAGCTCCCGCTCCTCGGGCTCTTCGCCGTCGGGGTCGTCCAGCTCCTGCCGCTCGGCGGGGCACAGGGCGCGCTCTCCGACGCGCCCCACGCGACCCGGATGGTGCTCGCGCAGCTCGCGGGGCTGCTGGTCTACTTCGCCGCGGCGCTCGCCTTCGTGGACAGCCCCCGACGGCTGAGGCTGATGACGCGGCTCGTCGTCATCTTCGGCTTCCTGCTCGCCGTCTACGGGCTGATGCAGCACTTCATCAACCCGCAGACGATCTTTTGGGTGCGCGAGCCGACGCAGGCGCAGCCGTTCGGCCCGTACGTCAACCGCCACCACTTCGCCGGCTACATGGAGCTGACGCTGGCGATGCCGCTGGGGCTGCTCTTCGCCGGCGCCGTCGGCCGCGAGCGCGTCCCGCTCTACGCCTTCGCCTCCGCGATCATGGCCGTCGCGCTCGTGCTGACCAACTCGCGCGGCGGGATGCTCAGCATGGTCTGCGAGATCATCTTCCTCACCCTCGTGGCGGCGGCGGGCGGGCGCGGGCGCGGGCGCGGCGAGGAGGCGGGCGGCGGCGGGGGCTCGCGGGCGCGCGCCGCGCTGACGAGGGTCGGCCTCGGGTTCCTGCTGATCGTGGCCGTCGTCTTCGGCGCGCTCTACTTCGGCGGGGAGGACGCGCTCAGCCGCCTCGTCGGCACAGTCAACAGCGAAGACCCGACGACGGGGCGCGCGCACTTCTGGCGGGGCACCGCCGGCATCATTAAAGACCACCCGCTGCTCGGCACGGGGCTCGGCTCGTTCCCCTCGGCCTACACGCTCTACGACACGGCGAGCGGGAGCTACCGGCTCGAACAGGCGCACAACGACTACCTGCAAATCCTCTCGGACGGAGGGGTCGTGAGCGGCCTGCTCGGGCTGGCCTTCGTCGCGTTGCTCTTCGGCGCGGCGCTGAGGCGGATGCAGTCGCACGACCGCTTCCGGCGGGGGGTCGCGCTGGGCGCGCTCGCGGGCTGCGCGGGCGTACTCGTCCACAGCTTCTTCGACTTCACCCTGCACACGACGGCCAACGCGCTCATGTTCCTCGTGCTGGCGGCGCTGGCGACGGCCGACGGCCGCGTCGAAGACCCGGACGAGCTGCCGCGCCGGCGCCGCCGACGCCGGCGCCGGCACGAGGGCCAGGACGTGAGCAACCCCGCGACTGAGCACCACCACGCCGCGCCGGAAAAAGATGGCGCGGCCGCCTGAGCGTCGCTGTTACAATGCCGGAGCGACTAAATCCCGGCGGCTAAAATTTTCAGGCTGGAGAAGAGATGCGGATACTTGTGACCGGCGGGGCGGGCTTCATCGGCTCGCACCTTTGCGAGCGGCTCCTGGCGGGGGGGCACGACGTAATCTGCCTCGACAACTTCTTCACGGGCCGGCGCGAGAACGTCTACCACCTGATGGACTCGAAGCGCTTCGACCTCGTCCGCCACGACATCATCGAGCCCATCCTCCTCGAAGTCGATCAGATTTATAACCTCGCCTGCCCGGCCTCGCCCGTCCACTACCAGTACAACCCCGTGAAGACGGTCAAGACCAACGTCCTGGGCACGATCAACATGCTCGGCCTCGCCAAGCGCGTCCGCGCGAGAATTCTTCAGGCATCCACCTCCGAAGTCTACGGCGACCCGGAGATTCATCCTCAAACCGAAGACTACTGGGGCAGCGTCAACTGCATCGGCGTCCGTTCATGTTACGACGAAGGGAAGCGTCTGGCGGAGACGCTGATGATGGATTACCACCGGCAGAACAAGGTTGACACGCGCATCATTCGCATCTTCAACACGTACGGGCCGCGGATGTTGGAGCACGACGGGCGTGTGGTGTCGAACTTCATCGTGCAGGCGCTGAGGGGCGAGGAGTTGACCATCTACGGGACGGGCGAGCAGACGCGCTCGTTCTGTTACGTGGACGATTTGGTCGAGGGCATGATTCGCCTGATGAACGTCGAGGGGGGCGCGGCCGACGGCGTGGACGTGCACCAGCCGGTCAACGTCGGCAACCCCGGCGAGTTCACGATGAGGCAGCTCGCCGAGGAGGTGGGGCGCGCCTCGGGGATCGAGGTCAAAGTTGCTTACCGCCCGCTGCCGCAGGACGACCCGCGCCAGCGCAAGCCCGACATCACGCGCGCGCAGAAGCTCCTGGGCTGGGAGCCGACCATCCCGCTCAAAGACGGCCTCAAGCGCACGGTTGAATACTTCGCGGAGAGAATCAAAAAGCAGTGACGAGTGACGCACATGACGGGGGCGTGCCGGCGAGCGTGCCGGGGATGTGCCTGGAGGCGCTGGGGCGGCACGCGAAGGCGGACGCGCTGAGCCTGAAGAAGGCGGGGCAGTGGCTCTACATCCCGGGCGAGGCGATCATCCGGCGCGTGCGCGCCGTCGCGCTGGGGCTGTCGGCGCTCGGCGTGAAGAGCGGCGACCGCGTGGCCCTGCTCTCGGAGAACCGCCCCGACTGGTCGGTCGTAGACCTCGCCATCCTCAGCCTCGGGGCGGTCAACGTCCCCATCTACACGACGCAGGCGCCCGAGCAGGTGCGCTACATCCTCGAAGACTCGGGCGCGCGCGTCCTCTTCGTCTCGGGCAAGAAGGTCTTCCGCCACGCGCGCCCCGGCGTCGAGCCGGTCGAGACGTTGGAGCGCGTCGTCTTCTTCGACACCGACGCGGCCGAGGGCGTCGCGGGCGCGCTCACGCTCTTCGAGCTTGAGCAGACCGGCGCGCAGTTGGACGAGGCCGGGCCGGAAGTTTTTAGTCGCGCCCTGAACGCGGTCGGCGCGGAAGACCTCGCCACGATCATCTACACCTCCGGCACGACGGGCGAGCCGAAGGGCGTGATGCTCACGCACGGCACCTTCGTCTCGAACGTGCTCGCGATCTCAAGCTCGCTGCCGATACTTTCGACGGACGTGGCGCTCTCGGTGCTGCCGCTCTCGCACATCTTCGAGCGCGTGGTCTTCTACGTCTTCTGCCGGAACGGCGTCTCGGTCGCCTACGCGCCCTCGTTCGACGTCGTCGGCGAGTACCTGCGCGAGGTGCGCCCGACCATCATGACGGCCGTGCCCCGCCTCTTCGAGAAGGTCTTCCACAAGATCGTCAAGAAGGGGACGGCCGAGGGCGGTTGGAAGGCGAAGCTCTTCAACTGGGCGCTGCACGTCGGCCAGCGCTACGCGGAGCTGAAGGACAAGGGCGAGCAGGTGCCGCCGCTTTTAGAGATTCAGCAGGAGGCGGCGTCGCGGCTCGTCTTCAAGAAGTGGCGCGAGGGCGTGGGCGGCCGCCTCCGCTTCTTCGTCTCGGGCGGGGCGCCGCTGTCGCCCGCGCTCTCCTACGCCTTCCTGGGCGCGGGCGTCGTCATCCTGCAAGGCTACGGCATGACCGAGACGTGCATCGTCTCGGCCAACCGCCCCGAAGACAACCGCGTCGGCTCGGTCGGCCTGCCGTTCCCCGGCGTCGAGGTCAAGACCGACTCGGACGGCGAATTCCTCGTGCGCGGGCCGAACCTGATGAACGGCTACTACGGGCACGAGGCGGAGACGGCCGCGGTTTTCACGGAGGACGGCTGGTTCCGCACGGGCGACGTGGGGAAGATCGACGGGGCGGGCCGCCTCCACATCACCGACCGGAAGAAGGAGCTGTTCAAGCTCTCGAACGGCAAGTACGTCGCGCCGCAACTCGTCGAGAGCCTGATTAAGGAGAGCCAGTACGTGAGCCAGGTGGTCGTCGTCGGCGCGGGGCGCAAGCAGCCGGCCGCGCTCATCGTGCCCGACTGGGAGGCGCTCGCCTCCGCGCTCCCGACGCCGCAGGCCGAGCAGCACACGTTGCGCGTCGCCTGGAGCCGGAACCCGGCGGCCGTCAAGTTAGTCCAGACGGAGGTGGCCGAGCTGACCCGACCGCTTCACGACTACGAGCGCGTCCGCCGCGTCGCGCTCCTCCCCGACGAGTTCTCCATCGACGGAGGCGAACTCACCCCCACCCTCAAGGTCAAGCGCCGCGTCATCGACGAGAAGTACAGCGGCCTTATCGAGGAGCTGTACGACGGAGGAGGGAAGAGCGAGTAGACAGTAGAAAAAAGGCGGCGCGCCTTCAGCCTTCGGGCCGGGCGCGCCGCTTTGTCTTCCTACTGACTACTGACTACCGTCTACTCCTCACTGCTCACTGCTCACCGTCTCCGGCGTGAGGCGCTCGATCTCCATGAGCGATTCGGCGAAGCGGGCGCGGTTGTAGGAGGGCTCGGCGAGGATGTCTTCGGCGAGGCGGCGCAGCGGGGCCGGCATCGCTAGGGCGGCGAAGGGGCGGGTCTCCGCCGCTGGCGCGTGGCGCGAGAGCATCTGCACCTCCGCGCCGCAGAAGTCGCACGACCGGACATGCTCGGCGACGCGCCCCCCGCGGCGCGCGCCCGCCGAGAAGGTGAGCAGCGTCTCGGCGGCCGGACAAGTCCGAAGCTTACGGAACCGGGCTGTCGTTGAAGAAGGCATGAGTGTTCCTCGCAATCTCTCGGTTTCTGGCCGCCCGACGGCCGGGGGGTTCCGCAGGGCTGGCCGCGCGAGCAAAGCTCCGCCAGGTAGAGCGGGGCGCGAGGCGGGCTGTACTCCGCCGGCGGCGGCTCCTGCGCCGCGGCCGGCTGTCGAGGGCCTCTTTTCGGGCGCTTCTCTCGTGCACCGGACTTAAAGTACCAATCCCGCCGCTCTTCCAATCTTTCATCCCCACCCGCGGGGCTCCTCCGGCGCGTTTCCCCCTGATTTTTCAACGCCTTGGCCGATTTGTAAAAAGGTGTTGCTCAAGTCGGCGGATTGCTGTTACTATCTCAAAGTGTTCGGGGCATCTGCCTCGAACCCCCTTCACGGTGGCCGCGCCCATTTCCCCTTTGCGGCCGAACCGGCGGGCTTCCCTGCAAGGTCAATCATTCAAACCAAAGAGCCAGCGGAGCGCAGATGTCCCCCGGATTCTTTCGTCTCGCCTCCGGCCGAGAATCTTCAATGGCCCGAGGAGATAAGAGACGCCCCGGCGTTAACCCCGCGCCCTTCCATCATCCTCCTCAGCGGAAGCATCTCGAAGACCTCCGGCCTTGCTCCCAACCGTCCAGAACCGGTAACATGGCTGCCACATCTGCCGACCAAGATCACCACTTGAACGACCCCATGACGAGGTCTAACGAAGAAACATCCCCGACCCCGCAGGGGCACGGGCGCGCCCAGACGCACGAGGCGCGGGCGCGTCACGCCGGCGCCTGGGTCGAGACGCTGCGGCGCTCGGACGTCTCGCGCCTCTGGACGGAGCTGCAACGCCTCGTCGTCAACCACCCGCTCGTGCGCGCCTCCTACAGCGCCGGCCTCCTCGTCGAGGAAGGCGACCGCGGCAGCGCCTACCTCGACCTGACCCAGGAACTCTTCGTCACGCTCCTCTCGAAGTCGCGCTTCCAGCACTACCTCGACTCGGAGATGACCGACTCGGAGATCGAGTGCGAGGTCAGCCAGATCGAGCTGACGAACCTCTTGACGGCCGAGCTGCGCAAGCGCCACCCGGAATCTTATCGACTCGCCCGCCGCAGCTCGACCGTCAGCCAGTCTTCGGCCAACTTCCGCCGCGTCGATTCGGGCGCGGGCGAAGACGAGCCGCACCGCCGCCTCGTTGATCGCGTCTACGGGCTGCGCGAGTGGCGGGCGGACAAACCGCGCCGGGCGCAGCCGGAACTCGAAGAGCGCGTCCAGATGATCCCCGTCCGCCAGCGCGACACGCGCATGGTCGGCTGCACGGGCGACGCGCAGATCATCATCAGCAACTCCGACCTCGAAGACCTGATCGTCTCGGTGCTGGAAGCCTCCGACTCGCCGGTGGACGTGCGAAGCCTGCGCAGCCTCGTCATGTCGCGCCTGCCCGTGATGGACATCTACCTCGTGCCCATCGGCGGCGGCGACGACGAAGAGGGGCGCGGCTTCGAGCCCGTGGACGGCCACGAGAACCCCGAGCAGTCCCTGCTCCGGCGCGAGTCCGAGGACGAGGCCGCCAACTTCGTGGACGAGTTTCTGCGCGGCCTGCACGCGGCCGTCCGCGGCAAGTCGAAGCAGTACGACCGCATGCTCGGCGTGCTGTGGTATTGTTACCTGAGCCCGGCGCACATCACGCAGCTCGAAGCCGCGGCGCGCTTGAACGTCTCCGACTCGCTCGTCTCCGACTACCGCCGCCGCATCGAGCAGCAGCTGCGCGCTCTCTCTTTGAACGGCATCGAGGAGGCGCGCCGCTTCGAGACGGCGCTGCGCGAGCGCGTCAACCTGTTCGTCAACGAGGAGGTCAACGCCGGCGTCTGACGCCCCGGCGCGACGAGTTTGCCGTGAAGTGGGGCCGCGAGGCCCCCTTTCCGTTGGTAACCGACGATTCGCCTCATGCTCAAAGTCATCAACGTCGTGGGCGCGCGGCCGAACTTCATGAAGGTCGCCCCCATCGTGGAGGCGATGCGGCGGCGCCCCGCTGAATTCGCGCCCGTCGTCCTGCACACGGGCCAGCACTACGACGAGCGGATGAGCGACGCCTTCTTCCGCGACCTCGGCCTGCCCACGCCGGACGTGCACCTCGGCGTCGGCTCCGCGAGCCACGCGCAGCAGACCGCGGCCGTGATGCAGAAGTTCGAGCCGGTCGTTTTAGAACAGAAGCCCGACTGGGTGCTCGTCGTCGGCGACGTGAACTCGACTTTGGCCTGCGCGCTCGTCTGCTCGAAGCTGGGCGTGAGGGTCGCGCACGTCGAGGCGGGGCTGCGCAGCCGCGACCGGACGATGCCGGAGGAGATCAACCGCCTCGTCACCGACCAGCTCTCAGACCTTCTGCTCACGCCCTCCGAAGACGGCGACCGCAACCTGCTCGCCGAAGGCATCCCGCCCGAGCGCATCCGCTTCGTCGGCAACGTGATGATCGACTCGCTCTTCAAGCAGTTGAAGAACGCCGAAGGATCGCGCGTACGCGAGGAGCTGGAAGTCGCGGGCTCGGACTACGCCGTCGTCACGCTCCACCGCCCTTCGAACGTGGACGAGCCCGATGTGCTCGGCGGCATCCTCTCCGCGCTCAAGCGGATCAGTCAGCGCCTGCCCGTCGTCTTCCCCATCCACCCGCGCACGCGGAAGAACCTCGGCGAGTTCGGGCTGCTTGAAGGGGTCGAGGGGGGCGGGCGCGTGCGCTTCGTCGAGCCCTTGGGCTACCTCGACTTCCTGCAGCTCTACAGCGGCGCGCGGCTGGTGCTGACCGACTCGGGCGGGATACAGGAGGAGACGACGGCGCTCGGCATCCCCTGCCTGACGCTCAGGGAGAACACGGAGCGGCCCGTCACGGTCGAGCTGGGCACGAACCGCGTCGTCGGCACGAACCCGGAGCGCATCTTCGCGGAGGCCGAGGCGGCGCTCGCGCAGGACGGGCAGAAGGGGCCGCCGCGCGTGCCGCCGCTGTGGGACGGGCGCGCGGCCGAGCGCATCCTCGACGCCCTCCTGGAAGCCTGACCCGGTGTCGCGCGCGGGCGGCGGGCGTGCTAACCTTCGAAGCAGTGGTCAGTAGACAGTAGGCTCCGCTCTGCTGACTTCGAAGATGAGAACCGCGCGGTTTGGGTGAACAAGGGGTTTTCTACTGTCTACTGGTTCAGAGGTCGCGATGAGGGACGGCCAAGTGTTAGCCGACTACGAAGCCGTCAAGCCCCTGCGCCGGCCGGAGCCGCCCGCGGGGGACGAGGTCGCGCCCGCGGAAGTGTCCGCGCCCGCGGCGGACGGCCTCGGCGGCGCCCGCGTCAAGGCGAAGCAGGCGAAGGCGGCCAAGCCTGCAAAACTGCGCGCGGACAACTGGGTCGCGAAGCGAGGCCACCTCGTCACGTACGTCGGGCTCTTCCTCTTCACGGCCTTCGTCTACTTCCGCCCGTACGAACTGTTCAACGCCCCCTTCCTCGGGAGCGGGGCGGAGTTCCTGGCCGTTCTCACGCTCCTGGCGTACCTCCCGAGCCAGCTCTCGGCCGAGGGGAATCTGACGGCGCGCCCGCGCGAGGTCAACCTCGCGCTCCTGCTGCTCATCGCGGCGCTGCTCTCGGTGCCGACGGCCATCAGCCCCGGCGAGGCGTGGGACAACTTCGTCAACTTCTCCAAGGTCATCCTCATCTTCGTCGTCGCGGTGAACGTCACGCGCACGGAGTGGCGGCTGCGCGGGCTGCTCACGCTGGCGATGGCGGCGAGCCTCCTCCTGAGCTTCTCCGCCTTCAACGACTACCGGCTGGGGCGTCTGGACTTCGGCGGCGAGCGGGTCAAGGGGATGCTCGGCGGGATGTTCGACAACCCGAACGACCTGGCGCTGCACCTCGTCACGATGGTGCCGCTCGCCGTCGGGCTCGCCTTCGCGCGGCGCGGGCCGCTGACGAAGGTCGCCTACCTTTTGTGCGCGGCGCTCTTCACGGCCGGCGTCGTCGTCAGCTTCTCGCGCGGCGGGTTCCTGGGGCTCGCCGTCAGCGCCTGCGTCCTGGGCTGGAAGCTCGGCCGGAAGCGGCGGTTCCTCGTCGGCGCGCTGATGTTGGCTTCGCTCCTCATCTTCGTGGCGGCCGCGCCGGGCGACTACGGGGCGCGCCTCTCCTCGATGTTCGGCGGCGACGTGACCGGCTCGGCGGACGCGCGCCGGGAACTCCTCTGGCGCTCGGTGATGGTGGCGCTGCGCTACCCCCTGACGGGGGTCGGGCTCGGCTGCTTCTACTACAAGGGCGCGCGCGACCAGGTCAGCCACAACGCCTACACGCAGGTCGCCGCCGAGATGGGGATGGCGGCGCTCGTCGTCTACGTCCTCTTCATGGTCACGTCCATCAGGCGGCTGCGCCGGGTCGAGCGGGAGACGCTGGAGGCGAAAGACCGCGCCTCCTTCTACTACCTCTCCGTCGGGATGCAGGCGAGCATCATCGGCTACATGGTGTGCAGCTTCTTCGCCTCGGTCGCGCATCTCTGGTACGTCTACTACCTCGTCGCCTACTCGGTCGCGCTGCGCCGCATCTACGCGCTCAAGTACGGCGAGCCCGGGCAGGAGGAAGAGGAGAAGAAGAAGAACGCTGGCGCGCCGTCGCCGGCCGGGGACGAAGCCCCGGCGGCGACGGCCGCGAGTCTCACCTTATGAACCGAGCCGCGGAAATAATCTTCTGGGCGAGCGCCGCCGCGCTCCTCTACGCCTACGCGGGCTACCCCGTGCTGGTGTGGCTGGTCGCGCGCCTGCGCCCGCGGCCCGTGCGCCGCGCCCCCTTCGAGCCGGTGGTCACCATCCTCATCACCGCCTACAACGAGGAGCGCGACCTCGCGGCCAAGCTGGAGAACACGCTGGCGCTCGACTACGATCCGGCGAAACTTGAAATCCTCGTCGCCTCCGACTGCTCGAACGACCGCACCGACGAGATCGCCCGCTCGTTCGCCGCGCGCGGCGTGCGTCTCCACCGCCAGCCCGAGCGTTTGGGGAAGACGGCGGCGCAGAACGCGGCCGTCCAACTCGCGCGCGGCGAGGTCGTCCTCTTCTCCGACGCCACGACGCTCTACCGGAGCGACGTGCTGCGGGCGCTGGCGCCGAACTTCGCGGACGCTTCGGTCGGCTGCGTCGCCGGCCACCTCGTCTACGTAGACCCCGCGCGCACGGGGACGGGCGCGGGCGCGCGCTCCTACTGGGGCTACGAGACCTTCCTGCGCCGGCAGGAGAGTCTGGCCTGCTCGCTCATCGGCGCGCCGGGCGCGCTCTACGCCGTCCGCCGCGCGGCCTACGTGCCGCTCTACCACGAGGCGTGCAGCGACTTCATCATCGCCACGAAGATGGTCGAGCAGGGGCTGCGCGCCGTCTACGAGCCGCGGGCCGTCTGCACGGAGGAGACGAACCGGCGGCCCGGCCGCGAGCTGAACATGCGCGTGCGCGTCATCGCCCAGACGCTGACAGACCTCTGGCGCCACCGCGCGATGTTGAACCCGCTGCGCGCGGGCTTCTACGCGGTCGAGCTGGTCTCGCACAAGGTCATGCGCTACCTCGTGCCGCTCTTTCTGGTCTGCGTGCTGGCGGCGTCGGCCCTGCTCGCGCCGGGCTCGCGTTTTTACGCCGCGCTGCTCGCGGGGCAGCTCCTCTTCTACGCGGCGGCGCTCGCCGGGTGGCTCCTGTTGAAGGTCGGCGTGCGCGCGCGCCTGCTCGCGCTCCCGGCCTACTTCGTGCTCGCCAACGTGGCCTGCGTCCTCGCCTTCTACAAGTTCCTGCGCGGCGAGCGCTTCGCGCGCTGGGAGACGGCGCGCGGCGAGGCCGCGGCGACCGTTTACACACAGCAGTAGTTCGACCGAAAGACTCTTGACGGAAGAGACCAACACATCGAAGGCGGCCGAGCACCTGCGCACCGACGACGTGCGCGCGGAACTCGGCGCGCGCACGGCGCGCGGCGGCGCGGTGACGATGGTCTCGCAGGGGCTGCGCTTCGGCGTCATGATCGTGATGACGGCCATCCTCGGCCGCCTGCTCACGCCGCACGACTACGGGCTGGTCGGGATGGTCGGCATCGTGATGGGCTTCGTCGCGCTCTTCAAAGACCTCGGGCTCGCCTCGGCCACCATCCAGCGCGAGGAGTTGAGCCAGCGCGAGGTGAGCACGCTCTTCTGGCTCAACCTCGGCTTCAGCGTGTGCGTGGCGCTTTTGACGACGGCCGTCGCGCCGCTCGTGGCACGGTTCTTCGGCGAGCCGCGCCTGACGGCCATCACCGCCGCCTACTCGATCGGCTTCCTCTTCGGCGGCCTCGCCGTCCAGCACGAGGCTCTGCTGCGCCGCCGCATGCGCTTCGCCGCGCTGGCCGGCGCGAACCTCGTCGCGCTGTTCGTCAACGCCGCGGTGACCATCGGCCTCGCGTGGCTGGGGTTCGGCTACTGGGCGCTCGTCTGCGGTCAGTTGGCGCTCGGCGCGGCTTACGCCGTCTGCCTGTGGGGCGTCTGCGGCTGGCGGCCCGGTCGGCCCGGTCGGCTTTCGGAGGTACGCGCGCTCCTCGCCTTCGGGCGCGACCTGACGGGCTTTACTATCGTCAACTACTTCGCGCGCAACCTCGACAACCTCCTCATCGGCCGCGTCTGGGGCGCCGTCCAGCTCGGCTTCTACGCGAAGGCTTATCAACTGCTGCTGCTCCCGCTCGACCAGGTCAACGAACCGGTGACGGCGGTCGCCGTCCCCGCGCTCAGCCGCCTCGGCGACGACCCCGAGCGCTACCGCCGCGCGTACCTGCGTCTGCTCGAAAAGGTGGCGATGGCGACGATGCCTTTGATGGCGTTTATGATCGCCGCGTCGGACTGGATCGTGCGCGTCGTGCTCGGCCCGCAGTGGGGCGAGACGGCGCGCATCTTCATGTTGCTCGGCATCTCCGGCCTCTTCCAGCCCATCGCCAACACGACGGGCTGGCTCCTCATCTCGCAGGGGCGCGCGCGCCACCTCGCGCAGTGGGGTTTAATCGGGGGGAGCATCTCGGTGGCGGCCATCGTCGCGGGGCTGCCGTGGGGGCCGGAGGGCGTCGCCCTCTCCTACTCGCTGGCGCGCGTCCTCCTCTTCGAGCCCCTGCTCTACTGGTGGGTCGGGCGCGAGGGGCCGGTGCACATGCTCGACTTCTACCGCACCGTCGCGCCGGCCGCGGCGGCGTCGGCCGGCGTGCTCGCGGCGGTCTACGGGCTCCGGCAGTGGGCGCCCTTCGAGAGCGCCTTGCCGCAGTTGGTCGCGGCCGCGGCGGTCGCGGGCCTGGTGGCGCTGCCGGTGCTGTTTGCAATCCCCGCGGGGCGGCGCGCGTTGCGCGACGCGGGGCAGGTGCTTCTGATTCTTAAACCCGGGCGCTCAGAGCCCGCGCGCGGTTGAGGGTTGAGCCGATGAGCGTCATCAACAGAGTGCTCGAAGGTTTCGGGCCGGTGAAGAGGCTGATGCCCGCGGGCGTCAAGCGGGCGGCCCGGCAGGCGCTGCTCGAACAGACCCTGCGGCGCGCCGTGCGCAAGGTTGCGGCGCTGCCCGAGGGCGAAGCGCCTTCGCGCGAGCTGCTCGCGGAACTCCTGACGGGTTGGAGCAACGACGGCTTCGCCGCAGACCTCGACTACCTCGAAGAGGTCGCGCGCCGCGCCGGGCGGGTCGAAGGTCACGTGCTCGAATGCGGGAGCGGTCTGACGACGCTGCTCGTCGGGCTGCTGGCCGGCCGCCGCGGCTTCGAGACGTGGTCGCTCGAACACCACCCGGAGTGGCACGCGCGCGTCGGCGCCGCGCTCGCGGAGCACAACGTCCCGCGCGCCCGTCTCGCGCTCGCGCCGCTGAAGAGTTACGGCGAGTTCTCCTGGTACGACCCGCCGCTCGCCGAGATGCCCGACGCGTTCCAGCTCGTCGTCTGCGACGGGCCGCCGTGGACGACGCCCGGCGGGCGCTACGGGCTGCTGCCGGTCATGCACGGGCGGCTGCCTGAGGGCGCGCTCGTCCTGCTCGACGACGCGAACCGGCCCGAGGAGCAGGAGGCTTTGCAGCGTTGGTCGGACGAGTACGGTGTGACGTTCGAGATGCGCGAGACGGGCGAGGGCGCGTACGCCGTCGCCGCCTGCGGGGGGAAGAAGTAAAGAGTCATGTGCGGCATCGCCGGATTCGTCGAGAGTGTCGGGGGCGCGCGTTCTGTCGAAGAGCGCGCGGCGCTCCTCGACCGCATGTGCCGGAGCATCGAGCACCGCGGGCCGGACGAGCAGGGCGGCGAAGTCCTGGGCCGCGCCGCGGTCGGGATGCGGCGCCTCTCGATCATCGACCTCGCGGGCGGACACCAGCCGATGTCGGGCTGCGACCCGCGCGTCCGCGTCGTCTTCAACGGCGAGATTTATAATTTCAAAGAGCTGCAACGCGACCTCGAAGCGCGCGGCCACAAGTTCCGCACGCGCTCCGACACCGAAACAATCGTCCACGCCTACGAGGAGTTCGGCGACGCGTGCGTCGAGCGCCTGCGCGGCATGTTCGCCTTCGCCGTCTGGGACGCGCGCACGGAACGTCTCTTCGTCGCGCGCGACCGCGCGGGCGAGAAGCCGCTCTACTACACCACGACGCCCGGCGGCACCTTCGTCTTCGGCTCGGAGCTGAAGTGCCTGCTCGAACACCCGGAGGTCGAACGCGAGACAGACCCCCTGGCGCTCGACGCCTACCTCACGCTCGGCTACGTGCCGGAGCCCCTGAGCGTCTTCCAAGGCGTCCGCAAGCTCGAAGCCGGCCACCGCCTCGTCTTAGAGAAGGGAAGCGTCACCGAAGAATCTTACTGGGACTTCCCCACCGAGACGGACGAGCCTCCGCGGCGCGAGGAGGAGTACGTCGAGGAGCTGCGCGCGCGCTTGGAAGAGTCGGTGCGGATGATGCTCGTCGCCGACGTGCCGCTCGGCGCGTTCCTCTCGGGCGGGGTCGATTCGAGCACCATCGTCGGCCTGATGAGCCGCGCCACGAACGCGCCCGTCAAGACCTTCTCCATCGGCTTCCGCGAGGACAGCTTCGACGAGCTGAAGTACGCGCGCCTCGCCGCGCGCCACTTCGAGACCGACCACCGCGAGCTGATAGTCACGCCCGACGTTTGCCAACTTGTCGATGAACTCGTCCGGCACTTCGACGAGCCTTTCGCCGACCAGTCGTCCGTGCCGACCTACCTCGTCTCAAAGCTCGCCCGCGAGCACGTCAAGGTCGTCCTCTCGGGCGACGGCGGCGACGAGCTGTTCGCGGGCTACACGCGCTACGCGGTCGAGCGCGACCGCCAGGGGTTCGCGCGCCTGCCGCGCGTCGTGCGCCGGGGTTTGATGGCGCCTTTGGCCGCACAACTCCCGCACGGCGCGCGTGGCCGCAACTTCATCCACAACGTCGCGCTCGACCCGGCCGAACGCTACCTCGACAACGTCTCGACCTTCAACGCGCTCGGCAAGCGCGCGCTCTACACGGCCGACTTCCGGCGCGCGCTCGCGGGGCGCGACGCGGCGGCCGAAATCTTCCGCGCGCACGGCGCGCGCGCCACAGCGGGCGACGGCGTCAGCCCTCTGCTCTACCTCGACGCGAAGACCTACCTGCCGGGCGACATCCTGACGAAGGTTGACCGCATGAGCATGGCCGCCTCGCTCGAAGCGCGCGTGCCGCTGCTCGAACGCGAGCTGGTCGAGTTCGTCTCGCGCATGCCCGCCTCTTTGAAGATGCGCGGCGACCAGTCCAAATACATCTTCAAGCGGGCCGTGCGCGGGCTCGTCCCAGACGAGATACTCGACCGCCCGAAGCAGGGCTTCGGCGTGCCCATCGGCGAGTGGATCAACCGCGAGCTGCGCGAGCGCATCCGCGACACCTTCGCCGACGCGCGCACGCGCTCGCGCGGCGTCTTCGAGCCGGCCTACGTGGACGTACTGCTCGACGAGCACGAGCGCGGACGGCGCAACCACTCGAACGCGCTCTGGGCGCTCTTCGTCTTGGAGCTTTGGCAGAGGGCTTTTGCCGACGACGCGCCCGCGCGGCAGGGAGCAGCTTTTGAGACGACGCGGCCCGTCCCCGTGTCGGCCTGAGGAGTGAGAGATGAAACGCAGGAAGGTTCTGCTCGCCGAGATTAACGAAATCACCTGGGACTTGATAGACCCTTGGATCGAGGAGGGACGGCTTCCGACGTTCGCGCGCCTCAAACGCGAAGGCGCGTGGGGCGAGCCCTTGAGCGTTGACCTGCCGCCACAGCTCGACCCGTGGATTACCTGGACGACCGTCTACACGGGACGGACGCAGGCCGAGCACAACGTCTTCTTCCTCCAGCAGCCGCCCGAGAGCATCCAGGCGCCGCGCCTCTGGGAGCTGTGCCACGAGCGCGGCCTCAAGGTCGGCGTCTACGGGAGCCTCTGCTCTTGGCCGCCGCAAGCGGTCGAAGGCTTCTACGTGCCGGACACCTTCGCGCCCGACACGGCGACGCACCCGCCGGAGCTGCGCCCCATCCAGGAATTGAACCTGACCTACACGCGCTCCGTGCGACTGCCTTCAGACCAGGACGGGCTCAAGTTCAAGGCGCGGCTCGGCGCGAAGCTCCTCGGCCTCGGGCTCTCCGCGGGGACGGCCGCGCGCGTCGCCGCGCAGCTCGCGCGCGAGCGCTTCGACTCGTCTTCGCGCTGGCGTCGCGTCGCGCTTCAGCCCTTCGTCAACTTCGACTTCTTCAGCCGCCTCTACCGCCGACACCGGCCCGACTTCGCCTCCTTCCACACCAACCACGTCGCGCACTACATGCACACCTACTGGAAGGCGATGCGGCCCGAGCTGTTCGCCGCCAAGACTACCGAGGAGGAGCGGCGCGCGCACGGCGGCGCCATCGAGCACGGCTACCGGACGGCCGACGAGCTTTTGCGGCGCATGACGGCGCTGCTCGACGAAGAGACCGTGCTCGTCGTCGCCTCCAGCATGGGGCAGAAGCCCTTCACCGAGCGCGAGCGCAAGAGCATCGGGCAGGTGCGCTCGCTCGAACGGCTCCTGAAGGTGCTCGGCGTCGAGGGGCGGGCCGAGGCGCTCTCGACCATGTCCGACCAGTTCAACGTCTACCCGGACACGGACGAGACGTTCGCCCTCGTCCTCGAACGGCTCGGGGCCGCCTACGTCGAGACGCCCGCGCGCCCGATGTTCCATACGACGACCGTCGGGCGCGGCGTGACGGTCAACCTCCACCTCGAAGAGGGGGTCGAGGAGGGGGCGCGCTGCTTCTTCCCGCACTCGGGCGAGTCGTTCCTGTACGAAGACCTCGTCTACCAGACGGGGCAGGTGAAGTCGGGCTGCCACGACCCGCGCGGGGTGCTCATGATTTACGGCGCGGGCGTCCGCCGCGGCGGGCGCCTCGCGGACTGCGACAACCTCGACCTCGCGCCGACCCTGCTCGCGCTGCTCGGCCTGCCGCCGGCCGAGGGCATGAAGGGACGCGTGTTGGCCGAGGCGTTCGAGGCGGAGCCGGCGGCGGGCACACCGCCGCACGTCGCGGCGCTCGCCTCGTAAGGCAAAGAAGAAAGTTGAAGCCCCAAGTCCTCCAACTCGTCGGCAGCTTTAACCAGGGCGGCTCGGAGCGCCAGGCCGTGCAACTCGCGCGCCTGCTCGCGGAGTCCGGGCGCTACCGCGTCCGCGTCGCCTGCCTCAGCCCCGAGGGCGTGCTGCGCGAAGAGGTCGAGCGGCTGAACCTGGGCGAGATACACGCGTACCCGCTCACCTCCTTCTACGACCGGCGTTTCGTCGCACAGCTCCGCCGCTTCGCGGCCTTCCTGCGCGCCGAGGGCGTCGCCCTCGTGCAGACGAGCGACTTCTACTCGAACGTCTTCGGGATGTTTGGGGCGGCGCTGGCGCGCGTGCCCGCGCGCGTCGCCTCGAAGCGCGAGACCGGAGGGATGCGCACGCCCGCGCAGAGGCGCGTCGAGCTGTTCGCGTTCCGCTCCGCGCACGCGGTCGTCGCCAACGCCGAGGCCGTCAGACAACAGTTAGTTAAAGACGGCGTGCCCGCGCGCAAGGTGTCGGTCGTCTACAACGGGCTCGACCACGAGAGGCTCCGCCCGCCCGCAGGCTTCTCGCGCGAGGCGGCGCTCGACTCCTTTGGCCTTCCGCGCGGCCGCCGCCTCGTCACGCTCGTCGCCAACCTCCGCCACGCCGTCAAAGACCACCCGACCTTTCTGCGCGCCGCCCGCCGCGTGCGCGAGCGTGTGCCCGAAGCGGCCTTCGTCCTCGCGGGCGAGGGCGAGCTTGAGACCGACTTGCGCGCCCTGTCGTCCGAGCTTGGCATCGCCGACGCGGTCTTCTTCACGGGGCGTTGCGAGCGGGTCGGCGAGCTGCTCGCCGTCTCGGACGTGTGCGTGCTGAGTTCCACGGCCGAGGGCTTCTCGAACTCGATTCTCGAATACATGGCGGCCGGCCGGCCCGTCGTCGCAACCGACGTGGGCGGCGCGCGCGAGGCAATCGTCGAGGGCGAGACCGGCCACCTCGTCCCCGCGGGCGACGACGAACAGATGGCCGCGCGCATCGGCGAGCTTCTGCGCGACCCCGCGCGCGCGAGAGAGATGGGCGAGCACGGCCGCGGGCGAGTGGTCGAACAGTTCTCCTGCGCCGCGCAGCTCGCGCGCGTCGAAGCGCTCTACGAACGACTTCTAAGAAGAGGTCAGGAGTCAGGAGTCAGAAGTCAGAAGAAGAGCTTTCAAGATTCGTCTTTACATTCTGACTCCTGACTCGCTGCTTTTTATGACTGAGAAGGGAAGTGACCAGAAGTTCCGCGTGATCCTGCTGACGCACGGCGGGGCCGAACTCGTGCTCGAACGCCTGCTGGCGCTCGAAGGCGTCGAGGTGGCGGGCGTCTTCGTCGAGACCGAGATCACGCCGCGCCGCGGCCGGCGCGAGAAGCTGCGCCGCTCCGTCCGCTACGACGGCTGGGCGGCAACACTTTGGAAGCTGGCCGGGCAGTTGTCGGGACGGCGCGCGGGCGCGGACGCCGCCGTCATCGCGGCCGCGCGCGACGCGCTGCGCGAGTCGGCCGAATCAGCCGGCGTCCCCTTCCACTTCGTCAACAACTACCACACCGCGGAGGCGGTCGAACTGATGCGCGCGACCCGCGCAGACCTCGGCGTCGTCTACGGGACGAACATCATCCGCGAGTCGGTCTTCGGCCTCCCGCGCCTCGGGTCGATCAATCTTCACCAGGGGCTCGCGCCCCTCTACCGCGGCGGGCCGCCCGTCTTCTGGGAGCTGTACAACGGCGAGCGCGAGGTCGGCCTCACCGTCCACTTCGTCGCGGCCAAGGTGGACACCGGCGAGATTCTTTTGCAGGAGACCGTGCCGCTCGCCTACGACGACGCGCACGGCGACGACTTCGAGGCTTTCATCGAAGAGTACACGTCACGCCTGCGCGCGCGCTCGGCCGAGCTGGTCGCGCGCGCGGTCGGGATGATCGCCGAAGACAGTTATGAAGCGCGGCCGCAGGACACGAGCCTCGGCAAACGCTACCGCCTGCCGACCAAGCGCGAGAAGGACGAGCTGCGCCGCCGCCTGCGCGCGCGCCGCCGCGAAGCCTCGCGGGCCGCCAAAGGGCAGGCCGCCGACGCGGAGGGGCGATGAAGCATTCGGCGCTCAAACTGCTGGCGCGCGCGGGCGCCTTCGCGCCCTTCCGGGCGGCGAACCGCGGCCGCGTGCTCATCCTCACCTACCACCGCTTCAGCCGCGCCCGCGACCCGCTCGCCACGCCCGCCGAAGACTTCGACGCGCACCTGCGCTATTTGAAAGAGCACTACACGCTCGTCCCGCTCTCGCGCGTCGCCGCGCATTACGCGGGCCGCGAAGTGCTCCCCGAGCGCGCCGCGTGCGTGACGATTGACGACGGCTTCGCGGACGCGTACGAGATCGCTTTCCCTCTGCTCAAACGTCACGGCGTGCCGGCCGCGCTCTTCCTCATCACAGACTTCCTCGACGGGCGCGCGTGGATGTGGACTGACAAGCTGCGCCACGTCGCGCTCGCCACGTCGGCCGGGCGGCTGTCGGCGGAGGTCGGCGGGCGCCCTTTCGACTTGAGGCTCGACGGGCGCGACTCGCGCATCGGCGCGGCGGGACGCTTCAACTCCGAGTTGAAGCGGCTCGCGCCCCGCGCGCGCGAAGAGGCCATCGAACGCATCGCCGTCGCGCACGGCGTCGAGCTGCCCCGGCGCCCGCCCGCGGAGTTCGGCCCCGTCACCTGGGCGCAGGCGCGCGAGATGGACGCGGCCGGTCTGGAGATCGGCTCGCACACAGTCTCGCACCCGATCCTGACGACGACCGACGACGACGAGCTGCGCCGTGAACTGTTTGAGTCGCGCGCGCGACTCCAAGCGGAACTCGGCCGCGCTGTCGAACTCTTCTGCTACCCGAACGGCAGCTTCGACGAGCGCGTCCGCCGCGAGACCGTCGGCGCCGGATACGCCTGCGCCGTGACGACCCGGCCCGGCCTCAACGAGCGCCGCGCCGACCCCTTCACACTCCGCCGCGTCTCGGCCGAGTTAGACCTGCCGCACTTCGTGCAGAGCACGAGCGGCTTCGAGCAGTTGAAGAATCGCCTGCGTCGCAGAGAGCCGGCGGCCGGCGAGGTCTACTGACGTAAGGCATGGAGAGCGCGCTGAAGAAGTTGGGCAAGCTGAGGGGGCGCAGCCTCGAAGAACTGCGCGTGCGGGGCGCGCAGGCGTTGGCCGCGCGCGCCGAGCGTCTCGGCGTCGGCACGCGCCTGCCGACCGACGCCGAACTGTCGCGCCTCCTTCTGCCCGCCCCGCGCGGGCCGGAGCGGGCGGACGCCGAGGGCTTGCTCGCACACTTCCGCCGCGCGCCCCGCGCCTTCTTCAAAGCCTTCGACGAGCCGGAGGCCACGCGCGCGGAGCTTCGCCGCCGCTTCGCCGACCCCGTAATCGTCAATGAGCGCGCCGCTCGCGCCGCCCGTGGCCGCTTCGACCTGCTCGGCTTCAAAGACCTCTCCTTCGGCGAGCCCCCGGACTGGAACTTCGAGCCCGTCGCGGGCAAACGCTCGCCGATGACCCACTGGAGCCGCTTCGTCGAGCTTGACGCGGAGACGGCGGGCGACAAGAAGATCGTCTGGGAGCTGAACCGCCACCAGCACTTCCTCACCCTGGGCCGCGCCTACTGGCACACGGGCGACGAGTCGCACGCGCGAGCCTTCGCCGCGCACCTCGAATCGTGGATGGAGCAGCACCCGCCCAAACGCGGCGTCAACTGGATGAGCAGTCTCGAAGTCGCCTTCCGCTCCATCTCCTGGCTCTGGGCGCTCCACTTCTTCAAGGACTCGACGCACCTCGCGCCCGAACTCTTCGCGCGCGCCCTGAAGTATCTTTATCTCAACGGCCGCCACCTTGAGACGTACCTCTCGACCTACTACAGCCCGAACACGCACCTCACGGGCGAGGCGCTCGGCCTCTACTACCTCGGCGCGTGTCTGCCGGAGCTGCGCCGCGCCGCGCGCTGGCGCGAGACGGGCCGCCGCATCCTCGTCGAACAGCTAGCGCGACAGGTCAGGCCCGACGGCGTCTACTTCGAGCAGGCCAGCTACTACCAGCGCTACACGGCCGACTTCTACACGCACTTCCTTTTGCTCGCGCGCGCGGCCGGCGAGCCCGTCGAGACGGAGGTGAGCCCGAAGCTCTCCGCGCTCTGCGACCACCTCATGCACCTGACCCTGCCCGACGGCACGACGCCCTTCTACGGCGACGACGACGCCGGCCGCCTCGCCCCGCTCGACGACCGCCCGCCCGAAGACTTCCGCGCCACGCTCGCGACCGCCGCCGCCGTGCTCGCGCGCCCCGACTACAAGCACGTCGCGGGGCCGGCTTCGGAAGAGACGCTGTGGCTCTGCGGCGCCGCGGGGCTCCAGGCTTTCGACGCGCTCGACGCGCGCCCACCCGCCGAAACTTCGCGCGCCTTCCCCGACGGCGGCTACTACGTGATGCGCGACGGCTGGACGAATGATTCGAACTACATGCTCCTCGACTGCGGCCCGCACGGCGTGGACAACTGCGGCCACGCGCACGCCGACGCGCTCTCCTTCACGCTCGCCGCCCGCGGCCGCACGCTCCTCGTAGACCCCGGCACCTGCACCTACACCGGCGCGCGCGAGCTGCGCGACTACTTCCGCCACACGAGGGCGCACAACGCGCTCGTCGTGGACGGCGAATCTTCGTCCGTCCCAGACGGCGCGTTCAGTTGGTATGCGGCCGCGCGCTGCAACGCGCGCGAGTGGCTGAGCCGCGCCCGCTTCGACTTCTTCGAGGGCGAGCACGACGGTTATCAACGACTGCCCGACCCCGTCACGCACCGCCGCTCCGTCTTGTTCATTAAGGACAACTACTTCGTCATCCGCGACGAGGCGGACGCGCGCGCCGGCCACCGCTACGAGCTGCGCTTCCACTTCCCCGCGGACGCCGCGCCGCAGGTTGAGGGTGAGCACGCGGCAGTCCGCGTCGTCGGCGCTTCGTCGCCGGGGCTTGAATTACACGCGCATGGCGGGCAAGGCCGCTGGCGTGAAGAAGCTGGTTGGGTCTCGCCCTGCTACGGCGCGCGCGTCACCGCGCCGGTCTGGACGTTCGAGGCCGAGGGAGAAGGGCCGCAGGATTTCGTCACCGTCGTCTTGCCGCGCGCGGCCGGAGCCGGGGCCGCGCGCGTGTCGAGTCTGAAGACGGAAGGCGCCGCGCACTTTCTCGAAGTCTGGGACGGCAGCACGCGCGACCTGCTCGTCATCGGTCGCGCGGGGCAGGAGGTTAATGCCGGGCAGCTCACTACAGACTTCGCTTGGACGTGGGTACGGCTCGCGCCCGACGGCCGCGTGGCGGAGGCGTTGCTCGTCGGCGGCGGCACGCGCTTCCGATTCGAAGGGCGCGATCTGCTCGCCTCGCCGCGGCCGCTGCGCTGCGCGGTCGCGCGCGTGGTCGCGGGCCGTCTGGAGTTCGAGACGGAGCCGGCGGGCTTTGACACGAAGGTCGCCGCTTCGAACGGCGATTCCTTAATTGTTGACGGCGCGCTCAAGCGGCGTGATAAGCTGTCAAAGGAGGGGCGCGGCCCGGCCGCGCGGGAGACGGTGGAGACGCCTCACTCACGCCGAGGGCTCTAAAGAATTATGTGCGGCATTAACGGGTTAGCTCTGTCGAGCAGGTCGGGGCGGACGGTCTCCGCCGGGCTCGTCGAACGCATGCGCGACGTGCTCACGCACCGCGGGCCGGACGACTGCGGCCTCTTCGTTGACGCGCGCGTCGGCCTCGGCCACCGCCGCCTCGCCATCGTGGACGTGGCCGCCGGCCACCAGCCGATGACGAACGAAGACGGCTCGCTCCAGATCATCTACAACGGCGAGGTCTACAACCACTCCGACCACCGACCGGGGCTCGAAGCGCGCGGCCACGTCTACCGCACGCACTGCGACACCGAGACCATTCTCCACCTCTACGAGGAGAAGGGGACGGCCTGCGTCGAAGACCTGCGCGGCATGTTCGCCTTCGCCATCTGGGACGCGCGCAGGCGGGAACTCTTCATCGCGCGCGACCGCCTCGGCATCAAGCCGCTCTACTACACGCACGCCGAAGACGGCTCGCTCTACTTCGCCTCTGAAATCAAGGCGCTGCTGGAAGCGGGCGCCGTCCGCGCGGAGCTGAACTACGCGGCGCTGCCCGACTACCTCGCCAACCACGCGCCCTCGGGCGAGGAGACGCTCTACCGCGGCGTGCGCCGCCTGCTCCCCGGCCACACGCTGCTCTGGCGCGACGGCGAGGTGAAGGTCGAGCGCTACTGGGACGTGACCTTCTCGGGCGGCGGGGAGAATGAACGACGCCGCGAGGAAGATTTAATCGAAGAGTGGTCGGAGCTGTTCCGCACGTCCGTCCGTCTGCGTCTGATGGCCGACGTGCCTCTGGGCATGTTCCTCTCCGGCGGCATCGACTCGTCGGCCATCGCGGCCGTGATGAGCGAGCTGGTGGACGAGCCGATCAAGACCTTCTCCGTCGCCTTCGCCGAGCGCGAGGCCAACGAGCTTGAGTACGCGCGCCTCGTCGCCCGAAAGTTCGGCACGGATCACCACGAGGTCGTCGTCAGCCCCGAAGAGTTCTTCGAAGCGCTCCCGCGCCTCGTCTGGCACGAGGACGAGCCGCTGGCGCACCTCGCCAGCGTCCCGCTCTACTTCGTCTCGAAGCTCGCCCGTGAGCACGTCAAGGTCGTGCTCACGGGCGAGGGAAGCGACGAGATGCTGGCCGGCTACGCGCGCTACCGCAAGACGGTCTTCAACCTCGCGCTCGGCCGCGGCTACGAGCGTCTGACGCCCGGCGCGGCGCGGCGCGCGGTGGCCGGCGCGGTCGCCTCGCTCGGCGCGGGCTCGCGCCTGGGGCAGAAGCTTGAGCGCACCTTTCTCTGCCGGCCGGCAGACCTCGACCACCTCTACTTCGACAACTTCGCGGTCTTCCCGCTCGCGGCGCAGCGCGGCCTGCTCACGCCCGAGACGGTCGAGCGCGCCGGCAGCGGCGCAGACCCTTACGCGGGCGTGCGCCGCGTCGCCGACGGCTCGGACGCCGGGAGTCTCCTCAACCGCCTGCTCTACGCCGACACGAAGACCTACCTGCACGAGCTTCTGATGAAGCAGGATCAGATGAGCATGGCCGCGTCCATCGAGAGCCGCGTCCCGTTCCTCGACCACAAGCTCGTCGAGTTCACGGCGCGGCTGCCCGAGCGTTTGAAGCTGCGCGGGTGGACGACGAAGTACGTGCTGCGGCGCGCGATGAAGAACGTCCTGCCCGAGGCCATCCTGACGCGCAGCAAGATGGGCTTCCCCGTCCCCCTGGGCGCGTGGCTGCGCGGCCGCCACCGCGGCGTGCTCGACGAGTACGTCACGTCGGAGCGCGCGCGCGCGCGCGGCATCTTCGACGCGAACTTTGTCAGGGGCCTCGTCGGCGAGCACGTCGCGGGCGTCCGCGACCACTCCGCGCGCCTCTGGGCGCTCGTCAACTTCGAGGTCTGGCAACGCCAATTCTTCGACGGCGAGCCGGCCGCCGAGCCGCGCGCCGAGCCGGCCGAAGCCGCCGTCCTCGCCACTTAATCCGAGTAAGTCATGAGAGTGCTGGTACTCGACGGGAACGAGAATCAGGCGGTCGCGTGCGTGAGGTCTCTGGCGCGCGCGGGGCGCCGCGTGCTCGTCGGGTCGCCGGAAGGTTGGTCGAAGGCCGGTTGGTCGCGCGGGGCCGCGGGCGGCTTCCGCTACCCGGCGCCGCAGAGGGACGCGGCCGGCTTCGTGCGCCGCGTTGCCGAGGAGGTCGCGCGCGAGCCCGGCACGCTCGTCCTGCCGATGACCGAGCGGACGACGCTGCCGCTCTCAGAGCGCCGCGCAAGCATCTACGAGGCCGGCGGCCGCCTCGTCCTCCCTTCCGTCGAATCCGTGCGCCGCGCCTTCGACAAGCAGGAGACGACGCGGCTCGCCGCCTCGCTCGGCGTCGCGGTGCCGCGCACGGAAGTTGTGGCGAACGACGAAGACGCGCGGCGCGTGATGCGCGAGAGCGTCTATCCCGTCGTGCTCAAGCCGCGCTCGTCCGAGGAGGTCACGGCCGCGGGCGGCGTCGTCGCCACGGGCGCGCCCCTTTACGCGCGCGACGCGCGCGAGTTCGAGGAGGCTTACGGAGAGATCAGCCGCCGCTCCCCGGCCGTCCTCGTGCAGGAGTTCGTCGAAGGCGCGGGCGCGGGCTACTTCGCGCTCATGCGCGAGGGCGAGCCGCGCGCCGAGTTCGCACACCGCCGCGTGCGCGACGTGCGCCCGACCGGCTCCGGCAGCGCCGTGCGCGTCAGCGTCCGCCCCGACCCCGTGTTGCGCGAGCAGTCGCTCGCCATTCTGCGCGCGCTCGGGTGGCACGGCGTGGCGATGGTCGAGTTCCGCGTCCGCCCCGACGGCACGCCCGTCTTCATGGAGGTCAACGGCCGCTTCTGGAACTCCCTGCCGCTCGCGGTCTACGCGGGCGCGGACTTCCCCGCGATGGTCGCCGAGCTGGCCGAGCGCGGCGAAGTCGAACCACGCTTCAATTATCAAGAGGGTGTCCGTTGCCGCTGGCTGCTCGGCGACTTCCGACACCTCCTGGAAGTCTGGCGCGGCGCGCCCGAAGGCTACGCGGGGCCGTTCCCGAAGCGCGGCCGCGCGCTGCTCGACTTCCTCACGCCCGTGCGTGGCACGCGCCACGACAACTTCCAGTGGCGCGACCCTTTGCCCGAGCTGGGCGACTGGCTCGACTTCGCTTTCCGACGCCTGCCGGCCGGGTTCAAACGTTCCGCCGCGGCGCGCGAGGAGGTTAATGCTCAGAGGGGTTATTCACACCCATAGCACCTACTCGGACGGCGAGTACACGCTCACAGAACTGCGCGAAGTGCTCACGGCCGAGGGCTGCTCGTTCGCCTGCATGACCGACCACGCAGAGTTCTTCGACGAGAAGACCCTGCGCGCATACGTCGCAGAGTGCGAAGCGCTCTCCGACGAACGTTTCCGCTTCGTGGCCGGGCTCGAATACACGTGCGAGCGGAAGATGCACGTGCTCGGCTACGGCGTGACGAGTCCTTCGGGGACGACCGACCCGCAGCGCGTCATCGAGCACATCGAGCGCGAGGGCGGCGTCTCGGTCATCGCGCACCCGATGGACTCGATGTTCGAATGGATCGAGGGCTTCGAAGTGCTGCCGCGCGGGATTGAAGCCTGGAACTCGAAGTACGACGGACGCCAGGCGCCGCGGCCCGGCACCTACCGTCTGATCTCGCGCCTGCGCGCGCGCCGCCCGGACATGCTCGCCTTCTACGGCGTGGACTACCACTGGAAGAAGCAGTTCCGAGGGCTCCACGTCCTCGTCGAGTGCGACGCGCCGACGCGCGACGAAGTGCTCGACGCTTTGAGCAAGGGCCGCTTCGTCGGGGCGAAGGGCGAGCTGCGTCTGCCCGCGACGGGCGATCTGCCAGAGTCGCTTCTGGAAGAGTTCGGCGCGATTAACGCGCGCTCGACGCGCCGCCGCCGCCTGCTCAAGAACGTGAAGAAGATGGCCGACCGCCTCGGCCTCAGAGTCCCCGCGCCGGTCAAGGCACAGCTCCGCCGCATCTTCTGATGAGAAGCCCGAGCACAGTCTTTCTCATGTACCACGAGCTGGCGCGGCCCGGCCGCCCGACGTGCGAGGACGAGCCCGGCTACCTCCGCTACGTCGTCGCCGAAGAGGAGTTCCGCCGCCACCTCGCCGCGCTGAAGGCGGCCGGCCTCCGCGGCGTCTCGGTCGGCCGCGCGCTCGACTCCGCGAACGGTTCTGATGAAAGTGATGACGCCGAGACGCGAGTCTGCGTCACCTTCGACGACGGCTGCGAGACAGACCTCCTGTTCGCCGCGCCGCTCCTGGAAGAGTTCGACTGCGGCGCGACCTTCTACGTCGTCGCGGGCTTCGTCGGCCGCCGCGGCTACCTCGCGCCCGCGCAGGTGCGCGAGCTGGCCGGGCGCGGCTTCGAGGTCGGCAGCCACTCGTTGACGCACCGCTTCCTCAACGGCCTCGGCGACGAGGAGGTGCGGCGCGAACTCTCCGAATCGAAAGACAAGCTCGAACAGTGGTCGGGCCGCGCCGTCGAACACTTCTCCTGTCCCGGCGGGCGCTGGGACGCGCGCGTCGCGGCATTCGCGCGCGAGTCGGGCTACCGAACGGTGGCGACGAGCCGCGTCGGCGCGAACGGCCGCGGCTCGGACTCCTTCCGCCTCGCGCGCGTGGCCGTGCGGCGCGGGGACACGGGGCGCGAGGTCGTCCGCGCGGCCCGCGGCGAAGGGCTGCTCGCGCAGCGTGCGCGCGCCGCCGCGCTCGATTTTGCCAAGAGCGTCCTCGGCGACGCCGTCTACCACAAACTTCACACGGGCTTAGGCGCGCGCGCCAAATGAACGACATGTCGAACAGCAACGGCCACGCACAGAGAGACGTTCACGCCGCCGAGCAGTTGCGGGGGCGCGACATCATCTGCTTCAGCCACGACTGGAGCGGCGACCCGCTCTCGAAGACGCACCTCATGCGCCTGCTCGCGCGCGACAACCGCGTGCTGTGGGTCAACTCCATCGGCTACCGCACGCCGACAGTCTCGAAGGCCGACGCCGGCCGCGCCTTCAAGAAACTCCTCGCCGCGGCCGAGCCTTTGCGCAACCCCGAGCCGAACATCTACGTCCTGAGCCCGCTCGCCGTCCCGCTCTACAAACACGAGAGCGTCCGCCGGCTCAACCGCCGCCTGCTCCGCCTGCAAGTCAGGCGCGCGATGCGCAAGCTCGGCTTCAAACGTCCTATCAACTGGGTCTTCAACCCGCCGGCCGCGGTCGTCGCCGGCACGCTCGGCGAGGAGCAGTTGATCTACCAGTGCGTGGACGAGTACACGGCCTTCACCGGCGTCGCCGCCGAGGTGATGGCCGAGTTCGAGAACAAGCTGTTGAAGATGGCCGATCTCTCCATCGTCACCTCCGAGCGCCTCTTGCAGTCGCGCGGCCGCGTCAACCCGCAGACCGTCCTCGTCCGCCACGGCGTTGACTTCGAGCACTTCAAACGCGCGCTCGACCCCGCGACGGAAGTGCCCGAGGAGATAGCCTCCTTGCCGCGCCCCGTCATCGGCTTCTTCGGGCTCGTCGCCGACTGGGTTGACGTTGACCTGATGGCAGAGGTGGCGAAGCATTTCTCGCAAGGCTCGCTCGTCATCCTGGGCAAGATCACGACCGACGTGTCGGCGCTCGAAGCGTTGCCGAACGTCCACATCCTCGGGCGCAAGCCTTACGAGTCGCTGCCCGCCTACTGCAAGGGCTTCGACGTGGCCCTGAATCCGTTCCGCGTCAACGAGCTGACGCTCAACGCGAACCCTTTGAAGGTGCGCGAATACCTCGCGGCCGGACTGCCCGTCGTCTCGACGCCGATCCCCGAGGTCGAAGTCCTCGGCCTGTGCCGCATCGCCGACGGCCCCGCGGAGACCGTCCGCGAGATCGAGGCCGCGCTCCGAGACCCCGGCCCCACGCGCGCGCGCAGCGAGGCCATCCGCCCCGAGAGCTGGGAGGCCCGGCTCGACGAAATCCGCCGTCACCTCGCGGCGCTCACGCCCCGCGCATAAAAATCAAACGACGCCCACCGAAAAATGTCGCCCCCGAGAGTCCTCCTGATCGGCCACTACTCGCCGCCGCGCGGCGGCTTGCAAGCGCACGTCGCGGCGCTGCGCGAGTACCTCCTTTCGCGCGGCGTCCCCGTCGAAGTCATCGACCTGAGCCCGAACCGGAAGAACGGGCCGGGCGTGCACGGCCCGCCTAACGCGCTCGGGGTCATGCGCCTGCTGTTGACGCTGCGCTACGACGTGGCGCACCTGCACGTCGGCGGTCGTCTCAGCCCGCGGCTCGCAATCCTCGCGCTGCTCGCGGGCGTGCTGCCGGGGCGGAAGGCAGTTCTGACGTTCCACTCGGGCGGCTACCCGTCCTCGCCCGAAGGTCGCGCGGCGCGCCCCCGCTCGCTGCGCGGCTTCGCGCTCAGGCGACTCGACGCGGCCGTCGCGGTCAACGAGGAGATCGCCGCGTGGTTCCGGCAGGTGGGAGTCGAAGCCGAACGCGTCCGCCTCATCTGCCCATACGCGCTGCCTTCGGGGCCGCTCGCCGCCGAGCCGCCCGAGCCTTTGCGCTCCTTCCTTGAACGGCACAGCCCCCTGCTCGTCTCGGCCGGCGGGCTCGAACCACAGTACGACCTGCCGCTCCAGATCGAAGTGCTCGGCCATCTGCGCGAGAAGTTCCCGCGCGCCGGGCTGGTGCTCCTCGGGGCGGGGGAGCTGCACGAGGAGTTGCGGCGGCGCGCGGCCGAGAAGCCTTACGGCGAGCACGTCCTCCTGTGCGGCGACGTGGGGCGCGAGGTCGCCCTGCGCGTCATCGCCGACAGCGACCTGATGCTGCGGACGACGCTCTACGACGGAGACTCCATCGCCGTCCGCGAGGCCATCCACTTCGGCGTCCCCGTCGTCGCCTCAGACCGCGCGCCGCGCCCCGCGGGCGTGCGCGTCGTCCCCGCGCAAGACCTCGCGCGGCTGCGCGAGGCCGCCGAGCAGTGCCTCTCGAACGACGCGCGCCGCCCGCCCGCCGCCGGGCCGGGCGAAGAGAATCTCGCGGCCCTCCTCGCGCTCTACGAGGAGTTGATGAAAGAATCTCAGATTTGAAATTTCAAATTTCAAATTTCAAATTCTTGTCCCGCGTCTTCGTCGTGCTCATCGTCCTGTGGCCTTTCGTGGCGTGGGCGGCCGCGTCGGCGCTCGTGGTGAGGGCGGGGGTGGAGAGGGCCGACGCGCTGGTCGTGCTGAGCGGGTCGAGCGCCTACGCCGAGCGCGCGCGGCGGGCGGCCGAACTCTACCGCGAGGGGCGCGCGCCGCGCGTCCTGCTGACCGACGACGGCCAGCGCGGCCCCTGGTCTGAGGCGCGGCAGACGAACCCGCTCTTCGTCGAGCGCGCGCGCGAGGAGCTTGTGCGCGACGGCGTCCCCGCAGGGAGCGTCGAGGTGCTGCCCGGCCAGGTGACGAGCACGCACGACGAGGCGGTCGCCGCGCGCGCCTACGCCGAGCGGGACGGCGCGCGCTCCCTCCTCTTCGTGACCTCGCCCTACCACACGCGGCGCGCGCTGTGGACGATGCGGCGCACCTTCCGCGGCAGCGGCGTCGAGGTCGGCGTCGAGCCGGCCGAGGCGGACGCGCCGTCGCCCTGGGGCTGGTGGCTCTCGCGGCGCGGCTGGCGGCACGTGGCGCTGGAGTACCCGAAACTGGTTTACTATTACTGGGAGTACCGCTAGGGCCTCGGCCTCGGCGGGCGGCGTGAAGATGAGCGAGCATGACGCGGGACTAGTCAAGAAACTTTCGTGGTCGCTGCCGTGGCTGGCGCGCTACCCCTTCTGGCGCGCGGGCGCGACAGCGCGCCGGGCGTTCGAGGGCGGCGCGCCCTTGCACCTCGTCGTCGTCGTCGCCAACCACTTCGAGCCTTCGTGGAGCGAGCGCGGCGGCCTGCTGCCCTTGGACGAGCAGCGGCGCCGTCTCGAACGCTGGTGCGAGGTGGCGCGCGCGACCGGCGAGGCCGTCCGCGACGTGGACGGCACGCCCTTCCGCCATACGAACTTCTACCCGGGCGAGCAGTACCACGCGCCCATCCTCGACACGATGGCCGCGCTGCAACGCGAGGGCTTCGGCGAGGTCGAGATTCACCTGCACCACGGCGTCGAGGCGCCCGACACGGAGGCGAACCTGCGGCGCGCGCTCGTCGAGTTCCGCGACCTCCTGGCCGAGGAGCACAAGTGTCTTTCGAAGGAAGAGGGGGACGCGCAGCCGAAGTACGCCTTCGTCCACGGCAACCTCGCGCTCGCCAACTCTTCGGGCGGGCGCTTCTGCGGCGTGGACACCGAGATGCGCGTGCTGGCCGAGACGGGCTGCTACGCCGACATGACTCTGCCGGCCGTCCCGCTTGAGCCGCAGGTGCCGCGCATCAACGCCGTCTACGAGTGCGGCCGCCCGCTCGATGAAGCGGTACCGCACCGCACGGGGCCTTCTTTAAGAGTCGGCCGGCGGCCGCAACTCCCCGTCATCTTCACCGGGCCGCTCGTCTTCAACTGGACGCGGCGTGTGAAGGGCCTCCCCGTGCCGCGCACGGACGACGGCGCGCTCGCCGCCAACTACTTGAACGACTTCGCGCGGCTCGAACGCTGGGCGTCGGCGCGCGTCGCGGTGCGCGGCCGCCCCGAGTGGGTCTTCGTCAAGCTCTACTGCCACGGCTTCTTCACGCACGACCAGGGCGCCTGTATCGGCGAGGGCGCGCGCCGCTTCTGGTCGGAGGCACTCGAAGAGTCGGCGCGGACGGGTCGCTACCGCATCCACTTCGCGAGCGCGCGCGAAGCCTTCAACATCAGCATGGCCGCGGTGGACGGGCTCGGCGGCGACCCGCACCAGTACCGCGACTACCGCCTGCGCACGATCATGTCGGAGCGCGCCGCGACCTTGGCCGAGCCCGTCCGAGTGGGCGAGGGGATTCGTGATTGAGTTGAACGAGAGGGCGGATGAGAGTGTCGCGGTCGAAGACGACCTCGCGGCGCGCGAGCTGCTCGCCGTCTCGTTCGCCTACCCGCCCGCCGCCTCGCCGCGCGCCGTGCAGGTGGCGCGCCTCCTCAAGCACCTGAAGGTCAGGACGACCCTCGTCTGCGCCGACTTCGACGACAAAGACCGCATCGACCCGACGCTCGTCAGCGAGGCCGAGGCCCCGCTCGCGCGCTGCCTGCGCGTGCCCTTCGTGCGCTCCGCGCCGCGAAACCTCCTGACCCGCGTCGCCTACCGCTTCGACCTGCCGCTCGTGGACAAGTCGCCCGACCAGTTCGGCCCTTGGAAGCGGGCCGTGCGCTCGGCCGTCGAAAAGTTTTTGGGCGAGGTTGATTACAGGCCGGACGTGCTCGCCACCTTCGGCTCGCCGATGAGCGACCACCTCATCGGGCTCGCGCTCAAGCGGCGGCTGGGCGTGCCCTGGGTCGCACACTTCAGCGACCCCTGGGTGGACAACCCGTTCCTCCCTTACGACCGCCTGACCCGCCGAATCAACCGCGCGCTCGAAGGGCGCGTGCTGCGCGAGGCCGACCGCCTCATCTTCACCTCCGACGAGACGGTCGAACTGGTCGCCTCCAAGCAGGGGCGCTGGCTGTCGGAAAAGGCGCGCGTACTTGAGCACGCCTTCGAGCCCGAACTGTTCGACCCGGCCGTGGCGCGCGGCGGGACGACGCTCGTCGTGCGCTACGTCGGCGACTTCTACGGGGTGCGCTCGCCGGCCCCGCTCTTCGAGGCGCTGCGCCGCCTGCTCGACGCCGAGCCCGCGAGCGTCGCGGGCGTGCGCTTCGAGCTGGTCGGGGCGAAGGACGAGAGGCAGCTCGAAGAGGCAGGGCTCGCCGCGCTGCCCGCGGGGTTGGTCGTCTCAAGACCCCCGGTCAAGTACCTCGAAAGCCTGCGGCTGATGCGCGAGGCGGACGGCCTGCTCGTCATCGACGCGCCGGCCGACCTGAGCGTCTTCCTCCCTTCGAAGCTCATCGACTACGTCGGCGCCGCGCGCCCCGTCTTCGGCATCACCCCGCGTGGGACGGCCGCCTCGCTCATCCGCCGGCTGGGCGGCTGGGTCGCCGACCCTTCGGACGCGGCCGGCGTTGCCGAAACGCTCAAGAGCTTCCTCGCCTTCCTGCGGGACGACAGAGGCCCGGCGGCCTGGGGCAACGCCGCCGCGCGGCGCGACTTCGAGGCCCCGGCCGTCGCCGAGAAGTTCGCGGGGATTCTGCGCGAGGTGTTGAGGTGAGGGCGTGGCTTTGAAGCGGCGTGTGAACAGGAAGGCGGCGGCGTTGCTGGCGCTGGCGGCGCTGCCCGTGCTCTATCTGGGCTATGCGTTCGCGCAGCGCCAGGCGTCTCGGCCGCGGCGCGCCGCCGCGCCGTCGGGCGCTCAGACCATCACGGTCAAGGCGGGCGACAACTTGCAGCGCGCGTTGGACGCCGCGCGCCCGGGCGACGAGGTGGTGCTCGAAGCCGGCGCCGCCTTCGTCGGCAACTTCGTCCTGCCGGTCAAGCCGGGCGAGTCGTTCGTCACCGTGCGCTCGTCGCGCGCGGGCGAGCTGGCCGCGGGGCGGCGCGTCACGCCGGCCGACGCCGCGCGGATGGCCCGCGTCGCCACGCCGAACTCCGGCCCGGCCTTCCTCGCCCCTCCGAACTCGCACCACTGGCGGCTCGTCGGCCTGGAGGTCACGCAGTCCGGCCGCTTCAACACCTTCGACCTGATTCAACTCGGCGACGGCGACGCGCGCGGCCCGCAGGACACCGCGGCCGAAGCCCCGCGCCAGCTCACCATAGACCGCTGCTACCTCCACGCCTTCGACGACTCGACGACGCTCAAACGCGGCGTCGCCCTCAACAGCGCGCAGACGGAGGTCACTAACAGCTACATCTCGGGCGTCAAGGCCAAAGACCAGGAGACGCACGCGCTCGGCGGCTGGAACGGGCCGGGGCCTTTCACGATAGAGAACAACTACCTGGAAGCGGCCGGCGTCAACATCATGTTCGGCGGGGCGACGGCCGCCATCCCGGATTTAGTTCCCTCGGACATCACGATTAAGAACAATTACATCTACAAGCCCCCGGCCTGGAAAGGGGTGTGGCAGGCGAAGAACCTGCTCGAACTCAAGAGCGCGCGGCGCGTCACGATCACTGGGAATGTTTTGGAGAACAGTTGGCCCGACTCGCAGACCGGTTGGGGCGTCATCTTCAACGTGCTCGGCGAGTACGGCCCGGCGAGCGCCGTCGAGGACGTGGAGTTCACGCGCAACGTGCTGCGCCACACAGCGAACGGCGTCAACCTCCGCGGCATGGAGCCGACCGACGCGGCGGTGAGGGTGCGCCGCGTTCGCGTCGCCGACAACCTCGTCGATGACGTAGGCGCCTACGGCGGCGAGGGCAAGGTCTTCCAACTCCTGAACGGCACCGAGAACGTCCGCATCGAGCACAACACCGTCGCGGGGCGCGTCGCGTCCCTCCTGCTGCTCGACGCGGTCGGCGCGTTCCGGCACGAGGGCTTCGCGTTCGTCAACAACCTCGGCCCGCACGGCACCTACGGCGTCTTCGCCAACGGCGGGGCGCAGGGCACGGCCGCCCTCGAACAGTTCTGCCGGCGCTGGGAGTTCGCCGGCAACGTCGTCGCCGGGGCCGACGCCAACCGCTACCCCGCGCGCAACCTCTACCCGCCGGCCTTCGGCCCGGAATTCTTCGCCGACGCGGCGCGCGGCAACTACCGCGTCAGAGACCCGCGCTTCAAGGGGCGCGGGACGGACGGGCGCGACCCGGGCTGCGACTTCGACGGGCTTGAGGCGGCCACCGCATGGTTCGGGGGCGGCGCCTAGGCGACGCGCTCGAACGTCACCTGTTCGAGGTTGATCGTGCCGGGCGCGATCCGGCTGGCGGGGCAGAAGGTAAATTGTGGCATGACAAGGGTTTATCAGAGTAATCGAGGATTTGGTTAAACACTCAACAAAGTATTTGACAAACGTCGGGCGAAGCTGTTTAATGATTGAGGCCGCCGCCACGACAGCGGCGAAGTTCTTTGGGAATCCGACGATTGCACACGAAAAGGTAAACCTGCCGTAAGGCGGGGGCACAAAGCCGTGAGTCTCTCCGCCTTAGCCCTATCGGCGCGGCGCGAGAGATTGTCTGGCTGCCGAAGGCTATCGGAGAAAGGTCACGGCTCGACACGCGACGCGTCCGACGCGTCGTGCCCCGGCATTAGTCCGGGGCGCGGGCCGCCACCAAGCGCGGGCGCCGCCTCTTTCGTTCAACGTCGGCCCCGGCCGTCCGACACACCTCCCGACCCCTTCAAACGACATCAAGGGCCTACCTTTTCATCCCTTCAAGCAGTAACGAGGGGCGCCCACGCGTCCCCGGGCGCGCGCCACCCGGCGCCCGTCAGTCGCTTCCCACTTTCATCTCTGCGTCCTTCGACAGACGTAGGCACTACCGATAAAGGCACCCCCGCAGCGATGCGGGTCCGCAAAGCCAGGAGTCTCGGCCGTCTGCTGCCGAGATCGTCCGGTTACCGAAGGAGTTCCAGCCGTGTTCCATCCGAGACTGGCCGTCAACGGCCATGCCCTTTCTTCCCGTCCGACTTTTAACCACTCCCCCCTCCTCAAGCTCGCCTTCTGCTTACTGCTCCTGATCTCCGCCGGCACCGCCGCCCGCGCCGCGACCGTCAACGTGCCGGCAGGCGGAGACGTGCAGGCAGCATTGAACGCGGCGCAGCCCGGCGACGAGGTGGTGCTTGAGGCGGGCGCCGTCTTCGTCGGCAACTTCATCCTGCCGGTCAAAGCGGGCGACTCGTTCGTCACCGTGCGCTCGTCGCGCTGCGGGGAACTGCCGGCCGGCGTCCGCGTCGGCCTCGCCCAGGCGGGGCAGATGGCACGCCTCGCGACGCCCAACATCCAGGCGGTGCTGTCGGCGCCGATCCGCTCGCACCACTGGCGCTTCCAGTGCCTGGAGTTCACGCAGGGGCCGGCGGTCGGCACGTGGGGTTACAACCTGATTCAGCTCGGCGACGGCGACTCGGCCGGTTCGCAGAAGAGTCTGGACGTCGTCCCGCACCACTTCGAATTCGACCGCGTGATCGTGCGCGCCCGCGACGACCAGACGACCGTCCAGAGGGGCATCACTCTCAACAGCGCCTGGACTTCGGTCACCAACAGTTACATCTCGGGCATCAAGGCGAAAGACCAGGAGACGCACGCGCTCGGCGGCTGGAACGGGCCGGGGCCTTTCACGATAGAGAACAACTACCTGGAAGCGGCCGGCGTCAACATCATGTTCGGCGGGGCCGTCAGCGGCATCGCGGGCCTCGTCCCCTCAGACATCACGATCCGCAACAACTACATCTACAAGCCGCCCGCGTGGAAGGGCGTCTGGCTGGTGAAGAACCTGCTTGAGTTGAAGAACGCCCGCCGCGTGACCATCACGGGCAACGTGCTTGAGAACAGCTGGCCCGACTCGCAGGTGGGGTGGGGCGTCATCTTCAACGTGCTCGGCGAGTACGGCCCGGCGAGCGTCGTCGAGGACGTGACGTTCGCGGGCAACCGGATCGTCAACGTCTCGAACGGCATCGACCTGCGCGGGATGGAGCCGACCGACACGCAGACGAGGATGCGCCGCGTCACGATCACGGACAACCTCGTCGAAAACCTCGGCGCCTACGGGGGCGAGGCCAAAGCCTTCATGCTCCTGAACGGCACCGAGAACGTCCGCCTCGAACACAACACCGTGCGCGGCCGCGTCATGTCCGCCCTCCTGCTCGACGCCGTCCCGGGCCAGTCACACGTCGGCCTCGTCTACGCCAACAACCTTATGCCGCACGGCGACTACGGCGTCTTCGCCAACGGCGGCGCCGTGGGGACGGCCGCGCTCGACGAGTTCGCCTCCGCCTGGATGCTGACCGGCAACGCGCTCTACGCCAAGCCCTACGACGTGACGCAGCCCTACCCGGCGGGCAACTTCTTCCCCGCGACGGAGGCCGAGGCGGTGGTTCTGAAGGGCACGGACGGGCAGCCCGTCGGCGTGCGCACGCAGGCGACGGAGCCCACGCCGACGCCCACGCCCGTGGCTACCCCGACGCCCGCGCCGACCCCGGTCGCGACGCCGACGGCGACGCCCGCGCCGACCGCGACGCCCACGCCGACGCCCACCCCGACCTCCGGGTCGAAGGCGCAGCGCAGCCTGCGCGGCGCGCGGCGCGACGCGCAGGACTTGAGCAACGCCCTCGCCGGCACGGGCGTGTCTGCGACGAACGCGCTCGTCATGAACCCGGCCGACCGCGTCGCGGAAGTCGTCAACGCCATCCAGCAGGCTTACCTCGACCTCGAAGCCGAGCGCGCGCTCTACCCCGCCGCCGGCCGCGTCGAGACCACGCTGTCGAGCGCGCTCACGTACGCCGCCGCGGCCAGCACCTACGTCGGCCAGAACCAGCTCGCCGAGGCCAAGTCGTCGCTGGAGAAGTCCATCGACTGCCTTGAGCTGGCCGACGTGCTGATGGTCTACGGCAACGTGGAGAACCCCGTGGACTACGCGGAGTTCTTCGTCCGCCAGCACTACGTGGACTTCCTCGGGCGCGAGCCGGACGAGTCGGGGCGCGACTACTGGACTTCGAAGATCAAGAACTGCGGCGCGGATCAGGGTTGCGTCGAGCGGATGCGCATCGACGTGTCGGCCGCCTACTTCCACTCCATCGAGTTCAAGGAGACGGGCTACCTCGTCTACCGCCTCTACCGCGGCTCGCTCGGCCGCACGGTGCTCTTCAACGAGTTCCTCGCCGACACGCAGGAGGTCGAGAAGGGCGTCATCGTCGGCCAGACGAACTGGCAGCTACAGCTCGCCGCGAACAAGGCGGCCTTCTACCAGGCTTGGGTGCAGCGCGCCGACTTCCGCGCGCGCTACGACCGGCTGACGGACGCGCAGTTCGTGGACGCCCTCTACGCCTCGATGGGCGTGGTGCCCGCGGCGGCCGAGCACGACGCGCTCGTCGCGTCGCTCGCGGCCGGCTCGGCGCGCGCCGACGTGCTGGCAAAGGTCGTCGAGAACGACGAGTTCTCGCGGCTCGAGTTCAACAAGGCGTTCGTGCTGATGCAGTACTTCGGCTACCTGCGCCGTGACCCGGACGCCGGGGGCTACGGCTACTGGCTCGGCAAGCTCAACGAGTTCAACGGCGACTACGTCCGCGCCGAGATGGTCAAAGCCTTCCTCGATTCCACCGAGTACCGCAACCGCTTCAGGCAGCAGTAGCGCGCCCGGTGAGAAGTAGGTGGTAGGCAGTAGGCAGTTAAGAACAGGACGGCGGCCTGAAGGAACGGGGAGGCGAGCTTCGTTACTCGACTCCCCTATTCTTTCGACCGCCTTCGTAAATCGCTAACTGCCTACTGCCGTCTGCCTGCCGCCTACTATTTTGTTGCCCGCCTGCCCGCGGCTGCGGTAAGCTGGAAACGGTGGCGCCCGCCCGCGGTTCGGCGGCGCACGCCGACGCCCCGAACGCCCGAGAACTTTTCAAGCATGCCCCCATCCATCTCAACCGAGAGAGTCTGGAAGCCGCTCGTCATCGCGGCCGCGGTCACGTTCGTCTACTGGGGCGTGCTCCTGCGGCTGGGGCGCTTCTGGTGGGAGGACGAGAACTACTCGCACGGCCTCCTCATCCCCTTCGTCATCGGCTACATCCTCTGGGCGGAGCGCGGCCGCCTGGCCTCGGTCGCGCCCCGCCCGCGCCTCTTCTGGGGCGCGGCGGCGGTCGCCCTGGCGCTGCTCGCGCTGTGGGTCGGGACGGCCGGGGCCGAGCTGTTCACGCAGCGCACGTCGCTCGTCCTGCTGCTCGCGGGGCTCGTCGTCTACTTCCACGGGTGGCGGCTGCTGCGCGCGGTCGGCGTGCCGCTGCTCCTGCTCCTGCTGGCGATCCCGATCCCCGTCATCGTCTTCAACAAGGTCGCCTTCCCGCTGCAACTCTTCGCGTCGCGCTGCGCGGTCTGGGCCATGCGCACGTTCGACATCCCGGTGCTGCGGGAGGGGAACGTGATCGAGCTGTACCCGCTGGGCTCGACGACGACGAAGCGGCTCGAAGTCGTCGAGGCGTGCAGCGGCATCCGCAGCCTGATGACGCTCGTCACGCTGGCCGTCGTCTTCGCGTACTTCACGAGCCCTTCGGACGAAGGGGGCGAGGGCGGGCGCCGGTTCGAGCGCTTCCGCTGGCTGCGCGCGGTGCTCATCGTGCTGGCGGCGGTGCCCATCGCCATCATCACCAACGCGGCGCGCGTGAGCGGCACGGGCATCCTCGCGCGCTTCTACGGGACGGGCGTGGCCGACGGCTTCTTCCACGAGTTCTCGGGCTGGGTCATCTACGTCGTCGCCTTCCTCCTGCTCTTCGCCTTCGGCTGGCTGCTCGACCGCTTCAACCCGACGCGGCGCGGCGGCCGCGGCGGCGGGGCGGGTGAAGTTAAGACGGAGGTCGTCGAAAGCCACGTGGCGGCGGCCGTGCCCGTGGGCGGCGAGGGGACGGCGGGTCTACAGCGATGAAGAGGTCTATGCATTTCTGGGCGATGGCGGCGCTGCTCGTGCTGGGCGGGGCGGTCGTCAACTTGTGGTCGGCGGCGGGCGAGGCGCGCGCGCCGCGCAAGGCCCTCGCCGAGTTCCCGACGGAGTTCGGCGGCTGGCGGCAGTTGGGGCGCGACGTGCGCTTCGACGCGGCGACCGAGGCCGTGCTGCACGCCGACGACTACGTCTCGCGCGACTACGCGGGCGAGGGCGGGCGCACCGCCTCGCTCTACGTCGGCTACTACCTGACGCAGGGCTCGGGCGCGACCTACCACAGCCCGCTCAACTGCCTGCCCGGCTCCGGCTGGACGCTCGGCGAGCCCTCGACGGTCGAGGTCAAACCCGCCGACGGGCGCGCGCCCTTCCGCGTCAACCGCTACGTCATCGAGCACGGCCCCGAGCGGATGCTGATGCTCTACTGGTACCAGGGGCGCGGCCGGGCGGTCGCGAGCGAGTACGCGGACAAGGTCTACACGGTCTTCGACAGCATCCGCCTGCGCCGCTCCGACGGCGCGATGGTGCGCGTGCTCGTCCCCTTCCGCGGCCCCGAGCGCGAGGCCGAAGAGACGGCCGTGCAGTTCGCCGCCCAGGCCGCCCCGAACCTCCCGGCCTACGTGCCGGACTGAGGCGGCCCGCCGGCAAGAATGGTCTTGCTTTTTCGCCCTCGGGTAGGGCATTTTAGAGGAAGTGGGGCGTCTTTAGACGTTTCACTTCAACGTCGTTCCCGCCGGCACGCCCCGCCGGGAGGGCGCGGACGAAGACCGACGGCCCCGAGACTCCTGCAAGCGGCATTGCCCGCCGCCGACGGACGAAAGAGGCTGGGACGGTCAGTTAGAAGCGGCGGCAGTCGCGCATAGAATGCGCCCCCGGAGACCGAGAGCCCCGGTCTTCAAGGCGCGCGCGGTTCGGCCGTCAAACTCGTTCTAAGGAGTGCCAGTCAGATGAATCTTCAAGAGTGCCTCCGCGCCCGGAGACTCCGGGCGCCGCTCGCCGTCCTGCTCGCCTGCCTCGTCGCGCTTGCCGCGTCCTGCACCAGCCCCGAGAAAGCAAAGGCCGAACACGTCGCCCGCGGCGAAGCCTTTCTCAAGGAGCGCCGCTGGCAGGAAGCCTCCATCGAGTTCCGCAACGCCATCCAGATCGACGACAACCTCGCGCCCGCGCACTGGGGCCTGGCCCAGGCCTACGAGCAGCTCGGCCGCGGCAGCGAGTACATCGAGGAGTTGCAGCGCGCGGTCAAGCTCGACCCCGCGAACGTCCTCGCGCGCCTGCGGCTGGCGAACGCCTTCCTCGTCGCCTACAGCCAGCAGAAGCAGCCGGACTACCTCGCCGAGGCCGAGCGCCTCGCCAACGAGGTCGTCGCGCGCGAGCCGAACAACCCCGACGGCCGCATCCTCCTCGCCAACGTCGTCTTCTTCAAGGGCGACCCGGCGGCGGCCGAGAAGATGATCAAGGAGGCTGTCGCGCTCGACCCGCGCCGCGTCGAGTCGCACATGGGGCTCGCGCGCTTCTACCTCCAGACGAACCGCCCCCAGGAAGCCGAGCGCGTCTACAACGAGGCCATCTCGGCCAACGACCGCTCGTCGCTCGCGCACGTCGAGTACGGCAAGTTCCTGGCGCAGTCGGGCCGCAAGGACGACGCCGAGACGCAGTTCCGCCAAGCCGTCGAGGTTGACCCCGACAACCGCGACGTGCGCTGGGTGCTCGCCAGCTACTACCTCGTCAACAACAAGCTCGACCGCGCCGAGGAGGCGTACAGCGCCTGGGCGCACCTCGACTGGGACAAGCCCGAGGGCAAGGCGCGGCTCGCCGACTACTACGCGACGGTCGGCCGCTTCGACGAGGCGGCGAAGCTCTACGAGGAGATCGTCAAGACCTTCCCCGACTACGCGCGCGGCCAATACCGCCTCGGCGAGATCAGCCTCCAGCGCGGCGACGCGCAGGCCGCGGCCGCGCACGCCGACGAACTGATCAAGCGCGACCCGAAGAATCAGGACGCGCTCCTCCTGCGCGCGCGCACGAGCGCCGCCCAGGGCAAGCTCAAGGACGCCATCGCCGACCTGAAGACCGTGCTCGACGCCGAGCCGCGCTCGAAGCTGGGCCTCTTCTTCATCTCCGACGCGCTCTACCGCGACGGGCAGTTGGAGCAGGCGCGGGCGCGCGCGGGCGAGCTGGAGCGCTACTACCCGGACTTCCTCCCGGCGAAGCTCATCCAGATTCAGGTCGGGCTCGACTCGGGCGACGCCGACGGGTCGAAGCGCGCGGCCGACGACCTGCTGAACAAGCTCAAGGACGCGGCGCCGAACGGCGAGCTGACGCCGCAGCTCCTCGCCGACGTGAAGACGAACGCGCTGCTGCTGCGCGGGAAGGCCGCGCTCAGGCTCGCCACGCAGACCCCGGCGCAGTTGGCCGCGGCGCGCGCCGACTTCGAGGCGGCGCGCCAGTCGGCGCCCAACTCGCCGCTGCCCCACGTCAACCTCGCCGACGCCGCGGCCGCCGAGCGCAAGTGGGACGAGGCCTGGCAGCACCTCGACCAGGCGCTCGCGCTCGACCACACGAACTTCCAGGCGCTCACGGCGCTCATCAACCTCGGCTCGGCCGCCGGCCGCGTCGGCGAGGTGCGCGGGCGCATGGAGCAGCTGGCGCAGGAGCAGCCGAACAGCGCGCCGCTCCAGTTCCTCCTCGGCCAGGCTTACCGCAGCGGCACCCAGCAGGAGGCGCCCGACGCGCAGCGGGCGGAGGCGGCGCTGCGCCGGGCGGTCGAACTCGACCCCGACTTCATGCCGGCCTACACGGCGCTGGCCGAAATCTACTTCGGCACGCAGCAGCCCGACCGCGCCATCGGCGAGTACAAGAAGATCACCGAGCGGCGCCCCGACGACTTCGTCGCCTTCCGCAACATCGGCCTCATCGAGGCGGGCCGCAACAACCTCGACGCGGCGGCCGAGTACTACCGGCGCGTCCTCTCCATCCGGCCCGACGAGGCCATCGCGGCCAACAACCTCGCGGCGCTCTACGGCGACCACGGGCTCGGCAACCCCGAGGAGGCGATCCGCCTCGGCCAGGACGTGGTGCGCCGCTACCCGAACGAGCCCGGCTTCGCCGACACGCTCGGCTGGGTCTACTACCGCCGCGGCCTCTACCGCGACTCGGTCGAGCAGCTCAAGCGCGCCGTGGACGCCGCCGCCAAGCGCGGCGCCGACAACTCGCTCTACCGCTGGCACCTCGGCGCCGCGCTCGCCAAGAACGGCGACAAGCCCGGCGCCCGCCGCGAGCTGCAAAAAGCTCTTGAGCTGTCCGCCCAGGAGCAACAACGCCCCGTCAAACCCCCGACCCCGACCCCCGTAGACGAGGTGCGCCGCACCCTGGAAAGCCTTTAGGCGTGAACCGTGAACCGTGAACCGTGACGGGTTAAAAACTGTCTCCCCCCTTGTCACGGTTTACGGTTCACGGTTCACGCGAACGGAGTGAGCCAATGAGTGTTGATTTCAGGCAGCGGACGCCGGGCGAGCTGGCGCAGATGGTCTGGCGGAGGAAGTGGCTGATCGCGCTGCCGACCCTGGCGGTCGCCGTCGCGGTCGGCTACGTGGTCTGGCGGCTGCCGAACGTCTACGAATCGACGACGCTCCTGGCCGTGAGGCCGGCGACCATCGCGGCGCAGGACGTGACGCAGCTCTCGGACAGCGACCTCACGCTGCGCATCAACAACATCACGCAGGAGGTCACCAGCCGCACCACCCTCCAGCCGCTCATCGAGCGCTTCAACCTCTACCAGGCCGAGCGCCGGCGCGGCGCGACGACGGACGAGCTGATCGAGCGGATGCGCACCAAAGACCTCAAGATCACGCTCAACACCTCGCGCAACGAGATCACCAACGGCTTCTTCCTCTCCTTCCGCGGCGAAGACCCGCGCGACACGCAGCACGTCACCGAGGCGCTGGCCGCTAAGTACGTCGAGAGCCAGCGCAACGCTTCGAGCGACGAGACGCGCCTCACCAAGGAGTTCTTCGACCAGCGCGTCGAGGAGCAGAAGCAGAAGCTCGACGAGATCGACCGCCGCCGGCTCTCCGCCATGCAGACGCACATGAAGAGCCTGCCGAGCCAGATGCAGTCGCTCGTCGGCCAGCTCACGGGCCTGCGCGAGGAGCAGAAGGCGCGCATCCAGGAGATCGGCCGCATCAACGACCAGATCGCCTTCCTCAACCGCACCGGCTCCGAGCTTGCCAAGGCCAACCAGCGGGCGGGCGACGAGACCGTCGTGCAGATGCAAGACCCGAAGAGCACCCCCGCCTACGCCGAGTTGGTTAAGTCCAAGGCCGCGCTGGAGGCGCAGAAGGCCGAACTCCTGAACACCTTCCGCGAGGCCGCGCCCGAGGTGAAGTCGGTGCAGAAGCAGATCGACGAGATTCAGCGGCAGATGAACGAGATGGCCGAGGAGTACAAGCGCAAGGTCGAGGAGATGCGCAAACTTATCGAGAACCGCCTCGACCCGCGCATCGGCTTCAACAAGGCCGAGATTCAGCGCCTCGAAGCCGAGGCCAAGCGGCAGCAGGTGCAGCTCGACCGCACCGAGGCCGACATCGCCTCGGTCAGCGCGCAGCTCGGCGGCGTCCCCATCACCGAGGTCGAACTCGAAGCCATCCAGCGCGAGTACGAGACCGAGAAGACCATCTACGACCAGACGGTCGAGCAGCGGAACAAGGCCGAGACGATGGCGCAGGTGGCCGGGCGCGCGCAGGGCGAATCCATCGCCGTCATCGACCCGGCGAGCATGCCGCAGCAGCCGGTCGCGCCGAAGCGCCCGCTGCTGATGCTGCTCGGGCTGGTCGCGGGCCTGGTCGTCGGCGTCGCGCTCGCGGCCGCCTTCGAGGTGCCGCGCCTCCTGACCGTCCAGACGAGCGAGGACGCCGAGCACTACACGGGCCTGCCAGTCCTCGTCGCGCTGCCCATGCTCCTGACGGCGCGCGAGCAGCGCCGCCTCAAGGCGCGCCGCGCGGCGCTCGCCCTGGCCGCGGTCGTCGCCACGGTCGTGACCGCCCCCGCGCTCGCCTTCGTCCTCAGCCGCCTCCACATCATCGAGGTGATCGCGACGAGAGGGTAAGAGGAATGATGGATGATGAGTGATGAGTGATGAATTGAATACAAGCTGCTTTTCATTCATCACTCATCATCCATCATTCATCGCTTCGGAGGTCAACGAATGTACCTGGACTTCTACGGACTGAAAGAGCTGCCCTTCGCGCTGACGCCCGACCCGCGGTTCATCTACTTCACGCCTTCGCACACGGAGGCGATGGCGAACCTGCACTACGGCATCGAGAGCGGCAAGGGCCTGATCGTCGTCACGGGCGAGGTCGGGACGGGGAAGACGACCATCCTGCGCTGGATGATGAACCGGCTCGACCGCACGGTGCTCGTCGCCTACCTCTTCAACCCGCGGATGACCGTCTCGGAGTTCTACCAGTACATCTCCTCGCCGCGGCTCCTCGACGTGCCGCGCTGGGAGAGCAAGTCGGAGCTGCTCCTGCGCCTCGGCGAAGTCCTGGACTCGCGCCACTCGCGCGGCCTGCGCACCGTGCTCGTCATCGACGAGGCGCACGGGCTCTCGCCGTCGGTGCTCGAAGAGATCAGGCTCATGTCGAACTTCGAGTCCGACTCGGCCAAGCAGTTGCAGATCGTCCTGACGGGCCAGCCCGAGCTGCGCGACGTTCTGAACCAGCCCGAGCTGCGACAGCTCAAGCAGCGCGTCGCGCTGCGCTGCGAGATCAAGCCCCTGCCCGACATCGAGGAGACGGCGCGCTACATCGCCTCGCGCCTGCTCGCCGCCGGCGCCGAGCGCACAGACGTCTTCACGCCCGCGGCCGTCGATCTGGTCTTCCGCTGCTCCGAAGGCATCCCGCGGCAGATTAACAACGTCTGCGACAACTCTCTGCTCGCGGGCTTCGCCGCGGGCGCGCGCCACATCGGCCGCGACATCGTCGAGGGGGTCGCCGAGACCTTCGACCTCCTGCCGAACGCGCAGCGCGGCCGCCAGTCGGGCGAGGAGCGCGCGGCGTCGGCGCGCATCTTCACCGCCGCCGGCCGCTCCGAGCTTTGGGCGGCCGAGGCAAGCGGCTCCGGCGCGGACGCTTCGGCCGTCGGCCGCGCCGCGCAGGTCAGCCACGAGCACGAGGTCGAGCGCGAGTTAGGAGACGGCGCGCCTGATACAGACGAGCTGGGCCGCGCCTTCCGCAGTTGGGACAGCAAGGGAGATTCGTGATGGGCAGAGTCTACGAAGCGTTGAAGCGTGCGGCCGAGCAGGACAGCGGCCCGAAGTCCGGCGGGACGGCGACCGAGACGCCGGCCGCCGAGGAGAAGGGCGTCGCCCCTTCGGCCGAGACGAACGGCAACGGGAACGGCCACGCGCCGTCGGGCGCGCCGCACGCCCCTGAGTATCTCTTCAACGCATCCCGACACTTTCAGTCGCCGGAGACGGCGCACACACCAGCGCCCAATGAGCAGACGTTGGCGCCCGACGGGTCGGCACTCCCCGCCGGGCAGGCTTCGCGTGCTGCTGGGGCAACTTTGGGCGCTGCCGGTTCGGCGCGCACGCCGGAGTTCGTCTCTATAGACGTCTCCGCCGCGCGCGTCGAACCACATCTCGTCGCCATCACGCAGCCGCGCTCGTCGCACGCCGAGCGCTTCCGCTCCTTGCGCACGCGCGTGCTCCACGCCGGCGAGCGGCGCAAGATGCAGGCGTTCGTCATCACCTCCGCCGGCATCATGGAGGGGAAGACTTTGACGGCCGTCAACCTCTCCTGGCTGCTCGCGCAGACCGACGGCGTCAAGGCGCTGCTCATCGACGGCGACCTGCGCAACCCCTGCGCGGCAGACTACCTCGGGCTCGACGCGCCGGTTGGCCTGTCGGAAGTGCTCGCGGGCGAGGCGCGGCTCGAAGAGGCGATAGTCAGGCTGGAGCCGGCGGGCCTGCACATCCTGCCCGGCGGCTCGGCCCGCGACGACGTGGCGGAGCTGCTCTCGGGGCCGCGCTTCCTCGCGGTCTTGAAGGAGGTGCGGCGCATGTTCGACTACGTCGTCATCGACGCGCCGCCGCTCGGCATCTTCACCGACGCCACCGTGCTCATCAACCGCGCCGACGCTGCGCTCATCGTCGCGCGCGCGGGCAAGACGCGTTACGCCGCGCTCGAACGTCTGCTCGAGCCGCTCCCGCGCGAGCGCCTGCTCGGCGTCATCCTCAACGGCTCCGAGGAGCAGTTGAACGAGCAGAACTACTACTACCGCCGCTACTCCTCCGCGCGCCGCGGCGAGGGGGGCGAAGAGTAGGGAGGAAGGTTTAGCAGCTTGGCTTCGACGCGCCTGAACGTGCGGACGCTGTTGCTCATCATCGCGGAGGCTCTGCTGATCTTCTTCGCGATGGTGGCGGCGGCCTACCTGCGCCTCGGCTGGGCCGACGCCTACTTCGAGCTGAGCGAGAAGAACGGCTACCTCAAGGCGGCGGTCGTCACCGGCTTCTGCCTCGCCGCCTTCTACCTCTACGACCTCTACGACTTCGTCGTCATGCACGACCGGCGCGAGCTGGTCTTGAGGCTCGTGCAGGCGCTCGGGCTCTCGTGGGTCGCGCTGGCGATTGCGATCTACCTGGTGCCGGAGCTGAAGATCGGGCGCGGCGTCAGTCTGTACGCGCTGCCGCTCGCGCTGACGCTGATGGTCGCGTGGCGCGCGGGCGCGCACTGGCTGCTCGGCCACCCCGGCGTGGGCGAGAAGATTCTCATCGTCGGCTCGGGCGCCTCGGCCGTCGAGGTCGCGCGCGAAGTCCTGGAGCGGCGCGACGCGGGCTTCCGCATCGTCGGCTTCGTGGACAGCCGGCCGGAACTCGTCGGCCAGAGCTTAATCAACCCGCGCGTCATCGGCGTAACCGACGACCTCCCGCAGATCGTGCGGCGCGAGGGCGTCAACCGCATCGTCGTCGCGCAGGCCGAGCGGCGCGGGCAGTTCCCGACCCGGCAGCTCCTCGACCTGAGCCTCTCGGGCGACGTGCACATCGAGGAGTGCGCGAGCTTCTACGAGCGCCTGACGGGGCGCGTCTCCCTGGACATGATGCGGCCGTCGTGGCTCATCTTCTCCTCGCGCGCGCGCCAGGCCCGCCGCTCGGCCGTGCTGCGGGCGCTCTTCCACCGCGGCGTGGCGTTCGTCGGCGCCGTCGTCTCGCTGCCCATCGCGCTCCTGACGGCCGCGCTGATTAAGCTCGACTCGCCCGGCCCCGTGTTCTACTCGCAGGAGCGTGTGGGTAAGAACGGGCGCACGTTCCGCGTCTACAAGTTCCGCTCGATGCGCACCGACGCCGAGAGCGACGGCCCCGTCTGGGCGAGCAGAGAGGGCGACGCCCGCACGACGCGCGTGGGCCGAGTCATCCGCAAAATCCGCGTGGACGAGATACCGCAGTTCTGGAACATCCTGCGCGGCGACATGAACTTCGTCGGGCCGCGCCCCGAGCGGCCGCACTTCGTCAAACAGTTGGCCGAGGAGATTCCGTTCTACGAGCAGCGCCACCTCATCCCGCCGGGCTTAACGGGCTGGGCGCAGATCAAGTACCCCTACGGCGCGTCGGTCGAGGACGCGCGCCAGAAGCTGCAATACGACCTCTTCTACATCAAGAACCAGAGCCTCGTGCTCGACGCCGTCATCCTGTTCGAGACCGTCAAGACCATCCTCTTCGGCCGCGGCACTTAAGCTGCCGCGCAGGCCGGTCGTCAACCGTTCGGAGGTTTGAAGTCATGAAGTCGAAACCGAAAGTCGCCGCCACGCTCCTCGTCGCGCTCGTCGCGCTCGCGCCCGCTGCCTCCTTCGCGCAGAAGCAGAAGAAGGCCGCCCCGCCGAAGTCGCAGGCCGGCGAGCGCCTGGAGCCCGACGACCAGCGCGAGGTGCGGACGGACGTGCCCGAGGAGGTGCTCGCCAACCGGCGCGAGCAGATGGACGAGGACTCGCAGGGCGAGGTTCCCTACTACAACAACTTCCTCAACACCTACCGGCTCGGCCCCGAGGACGTGATCTCGGTCAACGTCTTCGACCTGCCGAAGTATTCGAAGAGCGGGATCATCGTCCCGCCCGACGGCCGCATCGACTACTACCTCGTGCGCGGCGGCATCCAGGTCGCGGGCAAGACCACGCAGCAGGTGGCCGACGAGATCGCGCGCCACCTCGACGAGTACATCATCGACCCCAAGGTCAACGTCTCGCTCGACAAGGCGATGTCGGCGCGCTACGGCGTCCTCGGCGACGTGGCGCAGCCGGGCATCCGCATCATGTCGCGGCGCCTGAGCGTCTACGAGGCGCTCTCGGAGGCCGGCGGCGTGCTCCGCACCGGCGACAAGCGGAAGGTGATGGTGCTCCAATGGAGCGCCGACCGCACGCTCAAGTCCATCCCCATCGACGTGTCCGCCATCGAGAAGGGCAAGGCGCCCGACAACTACTTCCTCCGCCCCGGCGACCAAATCTTCGTCCCCGGCAACCGTTGGAAGACCGTGGACGCGATCATGAAGGCGCTGCCGGTCATCAGCTTCGCGCGCATCTTCACCGGGGGGTTCTGAAATCAAAAGGCAAAAGGCAAAAGGCAAAGGGCAAAAGTTCGGACGCGCCGACGCGCGGAGAGCTTTAATATCTTTTTGCCTTTTGCCTTTTGCCTTCTGCCTTTTGCCTTCGGCGGCGCACGCCGCGGCGTGGGAGAGGCAGACGACGGGGACGTTCGCGTGGCTGCACTCGGTCTTCTTCGTGGACGCGCGGAGGGGTTGGGCCGCGGGGAGCAAGGGCGCGCTGCTCTCGACCTCGGACGGGGGCGCGACCTGGGAGCTGCACAAGCGGCCGACGGAGGACGCGCTGCACGACGTTTTCTTCCAGGACGCGGAGACCGGCTGGCTCGTCTGCGAGCGCAGCATGTTCATGCCGATGGCGAAGGACGAGTCGGTCTCGTACCTCCTGAAGACGACGGACGGGGGCGCCGACTGGTCGCGCGTCGAGGTGACGCGCGGCGAGGACGTTGACGTAAAGCTGACGGGACTGCGCTTCGCCGACCGCGAGCACGGCTGGGTCTACGGCGAACTCGGGGCGCTCTTCACAACGTCCGACGGCGGCAAGAGCTGGGCGCGGCAGCGCGTCCCGACCCGCCACCTGCTGCTCGGCGCCTCGTTCCTCGACGCGCGGACGGGCTGGCTCTCGGGCGGCGGGCTGACCGTCTTGAAGACCTCGGACGGCGGCGCGACTTGGCGCGCGGGCACGGTCTTCCTCCCCGCGGGGGGGGCGCAGCCGCCGCAGGAGTCCGTGCGCGTCGAGCAGCAGCAGTTGGAGACGGAGACGCGGCAGGTCGGCGGGCACAGGCTCAACGCCGTCTGGTTCGTCGGCCCCGAGCGCGGCTGGGCGGTCGGCGGCGAGGGCGTCATCGTCACGACCACGGACGGCGGGCGCACGTGGCGGCCGCAGCGGTCGGGCGTCGGCGACGACCTCAACGACGTGAAGTTCTTCGACGAATCGGAAGGGTGGGCGGTCA